>Ga0163216_100079_pt1 | contig 291925 bp, 281 predicted proteins | sample SynspAceP_FD_167610 | JGI IMG/M metagenome (GOLD analysis project Ga0163216, IMG submission 167610) | Saline lake microbial communities from Ace Lake in Antarctica - Synechococcus sp. Ace-P (Illumina Assembly) | ecosystem: Environmental > Aquatic > Non-marine Saline and Alkaline > Saline ...
CTCCAATTGCTTCATCCTCGCCCTCTGCAAAAAGCAGAAGACTAAACCACGGACCGCCGATCAACGACCGCCCGCGACCCGAAAATCAGGCCGCTTCCGTGGTGCACTTTCTCACCGGCGTTCTCAGTGTGAGTTATCTGGCAAAGGCTGATTGCGAGATCGTTATCGCAGCTGGTGCGATCAATTCGCCAAAACTGCTCGAATTGTCAGGCGTCGGCAATGCACAGCATCTGGCGGCGTTGGATATTCCAGTTGTCCACGATCTCAAAGGGGTAGGCGAAAATCTCCAGGATCATCTTCAGATCCGAACGGTCTTCCGGGTGAAGAACACCAGAACATTGAACGAGCAGGCCAACAGTCTTCTCGGCAAAGTCCAGATCGGCCTGCAATATGCCCTTTCACGCAGCGGGCCGATGTCGATGGCGCCAAGCCAGTTCGGGATGTTCACAAAAAGCGATCCTGCTCTGGAAACGCCGGATCTCGAATATCATGTCCAGCCCCTGTCGACGGACAAGCTTGGCGACCCGCTGCATGATTTTCCTGCCATTACGGTCTCGGTCTGCAATCTGCGGCCGCAAAGCGTCGGTTCCTGTCATATTGGGACGACTGACGCCAACCGGCAACCGGACATAAAACTGAACTATCTCAGTGCGGAAGCCGACAAACTGATTGCTGTCAAATCGATCCGCCAGGCGCGTCAGATCATGACCGCACGGGCTCTGGAAGCCTATTCACCGACCGAAATCCTTCCCGGGCCGTCGCACGACAGTGATGCGGACCTGCTGCGCGAAGCCGGCAACATTGCCACCACGATTTTTCACCCCGTCGGCACCTGCAAGATGGGGTCTGACGACCGCGCGGTTGTCGATGCCCGATTGCGTGTGCACGGCATGGAAAACCTTCGAATAGTCGATGCCTCGGTGATGCCGAAAATCATTTCGGGCAACACCGCCTCGCCGGTGGTCATGATCGCAGAGAAGGCGTCTGAAATGATTCTCACAAGGTGCTGAGGATTGGCATGACTAGAGCGGCGGCGCAAAATTAGTCCACGGAGCAGCGGAATTGCCCCGCTTCGGGCGGCGTAAAAGTCAGCCACCTATTTTCTTTCTGCAACGTATGCAGGAGGGTTGAGGGATCTATACGGTGGAACTTTATCTGAAGGTCCGTCTGGCCTGCCCAACAAAGTCAACTCCGAGAGTGGCGCCCGCTTCTGAATTGAGAGCAACGATGGTCAGCGACTGGCCCAGGATCATTGCCGCCCAGTTTTCAAAAGGAGCAAGAACATCTGAAAGGGTGTGTGTGCCGTCATCACTGCGTTCGAGAAATGTCCCGCGAGTAACGGCATTTCTACAGTTAGAGTGGCAACCACTTCAACTATTCAACCACTCTATGCATCACTTCATTGTTTGTGGCAGGTAAAGAACCAGTGAGGGCAGAGCAATCAGGATGAAAAGGCGGATAAGGTCGGTGACGACGAATGGCAGCACACCGCGAAAAATTTTGACCAGGTCCACGTCGCGGGCGATAGAGTTGATAACAAACACGTTCATGCCCACCGGCGGCGTGATCATCCCCAATTCAACAGTCATTACAATGATGATACCAAACCAGATCGGGTCGAACCCCAATGCTACGATGACGGGGTACACGATAGGCACCATAAGGATGATCATCGCCATCGCATCGAGAAAGCAACCGAGAACGACAAACAGCACCATGATCAGCCCCAAAGTACCATAAGCGCCAAAGCCGAGGTCGATAAGAAATTGAGTCAAGCGTTGCGGCACCTGTGTCACGGCCAGAAAATAGCCGAACAGGATCGCCCCGATCAGGATGGTGTAGACCGCCACTGATGTCCTGAGCGCTTCGACAAGACTGTCGAGCAGGCCGGTCACATTCAACCGCCGACGGACAAAGCCAATCACCGCCGTAAGAACGGCACCGACTGCGGCCGCCTCTGTCGCCGTGGCGAGGCCGAAATAGATGGTCAAGATCACCGCGGCGAACAGCAAGAGCACGGCCCACACGTCACTCATCGCCGCCAGGGCATTGCTCATCCTGAATGGCTCACCGGGAGGCAGATGACGGCCATACCAGAAGCGCACCGTTAACAGATACATCAACACTGCAAGCACGCCCGGCACTATCCCGGCGATGAACAATGTTCCGATGTCCTGTTCTGTAATGTAGCCATACACTGCCAGCACGACAGACGGTGGAATGAGAATGCCCAGCGTACCGCCGGCGGCGATCACCCCGGTGGCCACCTCGTCGCTGTATCCGGCTTTCTTCATTTCCGGATAGGCAACGTTGGTCATGGTCGCAGCGGTGGCGACGGAAGAGCCGCAAATGGCGGCGAAACCGGCACAGGCCCCGATGGTTGCCATGCCAAGCCCGCCACGCATCGCACCCATGGTCGCGTTGGCGGCGCGAAACAGTTCTCGGCTCATGCCGGACCGGGTGGCGAGCACACCCATGAGAATAAAGAACGGGATCAGTGTGAGATTGAAGTCCGTGACTGTTCGCAGCGGAGAGGTTGCCAGCAGGTTGAGAGCCGGCGCCCATCCGGCAATCATCCCGAACCCGCCAATTCCAACAACGCCCATCGCGATCCCGATGGGAACACGGAGCAGCATGAGAACGAAGAGAACGATGAAACCGGCAACGGCAATAAGACTGCGCTCGTCCATTACTCCACCTCGCTTTGCTGCCCGGAGTTTATCGTGTCGTGGGATTCAAGTCCTTCCCCGTGCCGGCCCACGCGCCACAAGCGTATGAGTGTGGCGACAAGCGCCAGCGCCAATCCAAAAAGAATGGCAGTGAGGAACGGCCAGTGCGGCAACCGCAGGTCCATCGTGAGTTCTCCTCCCGGCACTTGCGACAACACGCGCCCGCCGATCTTCCAGATCAGGGCCGTTGTGAATCCGGCCAGCACGGCCCATGCCGCGAAGTCTGTCCAGCGGCGGATACGGGCGGGCAATGCCAGCGCCAGCAGGTCCACCTTGATGTGATTGCCGTGATAGCCCAGTGAGGCAAAGCCCCACATGATGGCGACCGCCAGCGTCAACCTCGACAGGTCGAAAGCATCCGGTACCGGCAGAGCGAACAGGTAACGCCCGATGGCAGACAGGAAGATCAGGATGGTCACCAGACCAAGCATGATCGCGGCGATACGTTCCACCACATGGACGATACGCGCAACGGGGCGCTGTCGCTCGGCATTTGTCTGGTCCGCCATGGAAAATGTCCCTCGAATTGAAGATCAGGGAGGCCAGGCGTCCAGCCTCCCCGAAGGTCATTACCTCACGCGTGTTCAGTATTTCGCGTTGTTGGCCTTCAGCGCGTCTCGATAACCGGTCAATACCTTTTCGGGATCATAGCCGGCCGCCTTCGCATCTTCCTTCCAGGCATCGAGCGTCGGTTTGGCTGCCTCGCGCCACAGCGCGATTTCGGCTTCGGTCGGCATGTAGACCTCGTGATCAGGGCTGTCGATGATTTCCTGACGCACCCTGTTGTCATATTCCTTCCAGCCTTCGGAAAACTTTTCCGACCACTCCGGCGTGCAGTGCGCATCGATGACATTTCTCTGGTCGTCCGTCAGTCCTTCATAGCGTGCCTTGTTGAACAAGATCACCTGTGAGGAAAGATAGAACGGCATGTCGTTGTGGAAGGTGGTCACTTCCGCAAGCTTGAAGATTTTCATGGCCTCATAGGGGATGGTGATGGCGTCCGCTGTTCCACGGGCAATGGCTTCACGTGCTTCAGGCGCAGGCACCTGAACCGAGGATCCACCCAGCGAGCTGATGAATCGCGCCATCGTCGAGTGGGCCGGACGGATGTTCTTGCCCTTTATGTCTGCCGGAACCTTGATCGGCTCGGTTCCGTGGAACCGGCCAGGTTCATGCGGATTGACGAGACAGAAATAGACATCGCTCATTTCCTTGTCCGCATATTCGCCCTGATACCATTCATGAATGGCCTTGCCGCCCCTGGGTCCCGAATTGGCTTCGAAAGGAACGCCGGTCAACTCGTAAATCGGAAAGCGGCCGGCCGTGTAGCCGGGGTTGACGTAGCCGATGTCGGCAATGCCATCGCGGGTCATATCATAATGATCAGGGGCGGAACCGAGTTGCTGCGCCGGAAAGATCTCGAACTTGATCGTGCCGTTCGACGCTTCTGTGATGGATTTTGTCCATGGTTCGATGCCGGTCAGCGGCACCGCGTGTTGCGGCGGCAACCAATGCGCAAAGCGCAAGGTAACGTCTTCGGCGTAGCCGCTGCTTCCGGTAGCAACCAACATTGCTGTTGCAAGGAATAATCGTTTCATTCTACTTCCTCCCAGTTTGACCCCACTTGCTGCAGGGTCTTCAAATGAAGTCAATTCCGACGTCCTGGCGTGCCGCCCGGAGCGGCCCCTCCAGAACCTCGGCAAGCTCCTCAGCATTCCAGCCACCGGGATTTAGCCGATGGTCGGCCTCGCACGGGTGTGTCCATATCGAGATCCGGTCGCCGCCAAGGCCTACGCACTGGCCGGTCATCCCGCGGGAGCGGTCGGAGGCGAGATAGACAAACAGCGGCGCGACATCTTCCGGTCCGCCAAGACCGAAATCCTGCCTGATCTTGTCCGGTAATGTCTCGCCACGCTTGAGCATTTCACTGTAAGGCAGCAACGCCGGAATGGTTTGGGTCATTGCAGTCATTGCGTTGGGAACGATGGCGTTTACGGTGACCCCGGCTTTGCTCAGTTCCAACGACCATGTGCGTGCGAGTGCTGCTACGCCTGCCTTCGCGGCCGAATAGGCGGTTTGCCCGAAATTGCCGCGCTGGCCGGCAATCGAGGAGACGAGGATCAGGCTGCCGCCTTGCCCTTTCTCGCGGAAATGCCGCGCAGCTGCTCGGGCGCAGGTGAAAGTCCCACGCAGATGCGTTTCAATCACCGCATCGAAATCCGCGTCCTGTGTGTTCCACAGTACCCGGTCACGCAAAATCCCTGCATTGCATGCCATGGCGTCGAGTCGGCCGAAATTTTCCAGCGCCGCCGACAGGCAATGATTAGCCGCTTCGCTAGTTCCGATCGCGGCAACGCAAGCCGCGGCCCGCCCGCCCTCGGCACGGATCTGCTCCACAACGTCTGCCGCCGACACTTCGTTGATATCGTTGACGATAACGGCCCCCCCGGCCTTTGCGAGTGCAATCGACGCCGCTTTGCCAATACCCTGACCAGCACCGGTTACAATGATGACCCGTCCGTCGAGCCTGATATTTCCATCCATTTTCATCGTCCGCTGAACCGTGCCTGACGTTTTTCAATGAACGCTTTGGGACCTTCGCGTGCGTCTTCGGATCGCATGACAACGGCCTTGGCTTCATCCTCCAACACGTATCCGTCATCAAGGCTTGCGCCGGACGACAACCGGACAGTCTTCTTGATTTGCTGGATTGCCACCGGCCCATTCGCGGCAATCGACTGGGCAAGGCGCAAAGCGGTCGGCAACACCTCCGCCTGCGGAACCACATGGTTCACCAACCCGGTCGCCTGCGCCCGGGCTGCATCAATGGTGTCGCCGGTGAGCAGCAACTCCATGGCAATTGCCTGGGGCATCTGCCTTGGAAGACGTACAAGCGCGCCCGCGAAAGGAATGAGGCCGCGCTTGGCCTCCGGCAGACCGAATACGGCGGTGTCAGCGGCAACGCGAATATCGGTCGCCAGCATTGTTTCCATGCCGCCGGCCATGCATACGCCGTTCACCGCGCTGATGATCGGTTTATCAATCTGCACATTGCGTAGGGCAGAACGGTCCAGAACATTGCGGTCCTCGATCACGCGATGGTCCCAGGCCGTCACCGGCAAGCGGGCGCCGGTGAGCAGAGGCAGCATCAGAGCCAGATCGCCACCTGAGCTGAAAGCCTTATCGCCTTGACCGGTCAACACGAGCACTCGCAGATCATCATCTTTGTCAAACCGGTGGAAGGCGTCAGCAAGTCGGCAGGCCATCTCGGGACTGATGGCATTGCGTGCCGCTGGGCGATTCATCGTAAGAATCAGGACGTGGCCGCGTATCTCTTCAAGCAGGTGCGGGGTGTTGTTGTCAGTGGTCATTGAACCTCGCCTTCTTGAATCAGTCTTTGCGCCATCTCCCGTAATTCGACCTTGCGCACCTTGCCATTTGCCGTCTGCGGCATGGCTGAGAGCAAGGATAGATAACGGGGCAGCTTGTGGCGGGCCATTTTGCCCCGGCACCATTGGCGCAATGCCTCTGGTTCGATGTGTGCGTCATCACGCGGCACGACGAAGGCAAAGATCTCTTCACCAAATTCGGGGTCGGGCACGCCGACAATCTGCGCCTCGGCGATGTCTTTGTGTGCAAGCAGATGGTCTTCGATCTCGGTGGGATATACGTTCTCACCGCCGCGGATCAGCATGTCCTTAATACGCCCGACGATCCGCAAATAGCCTCCTGCATCCAGAACCGCTATGTCGCCGCTATGCAACCAGCCTTCACTGTCAATTGCTTCAGCGGTGCGCTCGGGCATGTCAAAATAGCCGGCGGTGACAAGAAAGCCGCGAACAAGAAGTTCGCCCTGCTGACCGACTGGCGTGGTCTCGCCGGACTGGACGTCGGCAATTCGGATTTCGACATGCGGCAGCGGTACGCCGGCATTGGTCACCCTTTTCTCAAGGGGATCGGTTGGTAGCGATTGGGTGATGATAGGGCTGCACTCGGTCATGCCCATGATGATGGTTGGTTCTGCGCCAAAACGATCGTTGAGCTCGAGCATCAGGTTGGGCGGAATCGATGTTCCGCCAGTATATGCAATCCGCCAGGACGATAAATTGCGCCGGCCCGCAGCAAGATCCCCGTCCTGCAATAGCCGAACATACATTGTAGGTACGGCGTTGGTGATTGTGCCTCCGTATCTTTCGATCAGGTCGAGCATCGTCGCAGCATCGAAGCTTTCCATTGCGACCAGACAACCACCCACAGCCGCCATGCCGATGACGTTGCAAACGCAACCGGCGGTGTGAAAGAACGGCATCGCCGAAACCATCACATCGCGCTCGCAATAGCCGGCGCGCTGGCCGGCGAGAATAGCATTGTTGATGATCCCGTGGTGGGTCAGCATGGCGCCTTTCGGCTTGCCTGTGGTTCCGCTGGTATATTGCACCTGGGCTATATCCCGTGGCCGGACTTCCGCGCTGCGCTGGTCCAGATCTGCGTCGCTGACGGTTGTTGCCTTGGTTGCCATATCGACGAAGGCCATGGCTCCCGGGATCACATCGCTACCGATAGAGACTACACGCCGCAAGTCGGGATAGTTCGCGCCGTTAGCAAGCATTCCATCCGTCGCATCCGCGAGTTCAGGCAGCATCTCCGCGATCATCCGCGCAATACTGAAACCGCGGAATGCACCTACGCAAAACAGAGCCGTAACCCGGCCCTGGGTCAGCAGGTAGTCAAGTTCCGTCCGCCGGCAGGCAGGATTGACTGTAACCAGAACGGCACCAACGCGCGCAAGCGCATATTCAAGCAGCAGCCATTCCGGACGATTGGGCGAAAGCACGGCAACACGATCATTGCGTCTGATGCCCAGCGCCATCAGGCCCTTGGCAAGCTCGTCGACCCTGTGGTTCAGTTCCTCGTAGGTCCAGCTGACCTTCAGGTCGGCCTCGTCAAAGATCACCGCAGGATGGTCACCAAACCGCTCCGCCGTCATTGCGAGAAGGTGGCCGAGCGTTATGTCGCGCAGCAAAATGCCATCGTTTTTGGCTCTCCAATGAGATAAGCCCGCCATCATCGCCATGAACTTGCCCTCCCAAAGCCAGCACAAGTTGATATTTTCTCCACATGAAGGAGTGGATTTCGATAGAAGAGTGCCAGACCGATTGGTTGACAATAAACTGTTCTCTAGCGAACAGTACGCTTAACACCTTTTTTGTCAAGGGGAGCAAGTCCGTGACTTTGCAACAAAAACTCGCCATGGAGACTGGGGCCGAATCTCAAAAACCGCACCTGGATGCAGGCCGCGCTGAAGCGGGGATCGGTTACAAGTTGCGCATGGCGCAGATTCTGGCATTTCGCGCATTTGAGGAGCAACTGACCGGCTTCGGTCGCGCGCCGCGTTATCTCGGTCTACTATCGGTTATTTTGGAACATCCCGGACAGACCCAAAGCCGCATCGCCGAGGCGGTTGCGCTCCGGCGATCCAGTCTTGTGAAGATTCTCGATCAACTGGAAGCAGATGGTCTGCTCACCCGAAAGGCCTCTTCAAATGACCGCCGTTCAAATGGCGTATGGCTCACAGATCAGGGCAAAGAAACAGTCAAAACGTTGCTGCGGGAAGCCGAAGCGGAGGAGCGCAGGATCTTGAGCGGCATGTCAGAGGAACAGGTGGCATGCCTTCATTCAGGCTTGTCGAAACTCATTAACAATCTCTCGACCGGTGCCAAGCGTGAATAGCGCGCATGACCTGAACCAAATGGTTTCCCGCAAATCCGGCTCTTTGGACTTGCCCGGATTTAGAGTCCCCGTTAGGGGATCCGTAAACCCCTCGCCTTTAGGCGACGGGATGCTGTAGCATCCAAATATGCAATTCAACAAACGCGGTAGCCATACCGTTTGGGACTGCAAGTACCATTTGGTTTGGACGACAAAATACAGATTTGATGTTTTGGCTGGCGATATCGGAGTACGTTGCCGTGAGCTGTTGCGTGAGATTGCGATGGCGCATGAGATGCATATTCATGCAGGATCGATCAACCGGGACCATGTGCACATGCTGATCTCTATCCCGCCGAACCTATCGGTGTCGCGTGCTGTGCAATTCTTGAAGGGGAAAAGTTCGCACAAGCTGCTGCGCGAGTACAAAAGCTTGCGCAAACGTTATTGGGGGCAGCATTTGTGGGGACGGGGTTATTGGGTGAATACAAGCGGGAATGTGACGGACGAAGTGTGGAAAGAGTACATCAAGAACCAGAAGCCGCCTGAGCCAGACGATGATTTTGAGGTGGTATAGTCCGCCCAATGGCGGACCGATCCGGCTTCTAGCCGTAACCCGAAGCCACCGGCTTTAGCCGGTGGAGCATTCACTGGAGAGATTTTCACTCTGTGACGACCAATTCGGCCTCGAATGAGGCCGGCGATTTGCATCCCAATGCGGAATGTCGCCCGCGGGGATTGTCGAAACTGTCGATGTATCGGCCAAGTTCCAAATCTTTGGTGGCCTGCGCTCTCATTTGCCCATCGGGTCCGCCTTTTCGCGTTCAACGCTAGAGCCGTTCATCTTTAAATGGAAGCAGTTTGATGGGATGTATTTTTTGCGTCAGCTAGGAAAACACCGCAGTCACGATGCCGCGCATCGTGCGAGGATTTTGACGACGCTGGCGTGGAAAAGACATCCAAGCGAGGCAGTTTGGATGTCTCCAGCGATTGCGTTGTCAAGCTGCCAGGCAATCGTGTGAGCTTGTTCTTTCGCACTCTGGACTTCGTCGCGAACGGCTAACGATGCTCGCACCGCGTCGCCGCACGCTCCTCGCCAGATCACAAAACCCCGGCGCTCAGACGATTCCATTTCAAGATGAACGGCTCTACAGCGCCGCGCATCCAATTGGATGCGCAAAGGTCGCTGTAACACTTTGAAATGATGCATGTACGTTATCGTCCAAATGAATACATTTGAACGCGACATGCATTAGCAGAAAGCCCCTCCATTTCTTCCGGGCAAGTCCAGGTGATGACTTTTGTAAAGCTCCAGCGGACGCGGACGTTTCCTAAATCCCGGCCGTTAGGGTGGGATTGCAGAAAGATTTCAATCGAAATCAATCACGCTGTGGCGCGTGTGCACAAGTCCGGTCAGACTGGCTGGAAATGGGTGGAGAGTGTTGGCGGCCCTTATGCTGACTTTCAGCTTCAATCTCCTGACAAGCCTTGGCCTCGGCGAAGCCGCTAAACTGATGCTTCAGGGGATCATCATCGGCGTTGCCGCGGCCGCGTATTCGGTACAGCGCAAGAACTAACCCGGCTGAAACGAGTCCGCATATGAAAAGGAGTGATTGCAGATGGCAGAAATCATGGAGGGTGCCGAGCCGTTCCGCTTCGATAGCGAAGGTGGGCCGGCTGTGCTGGTGCTGCATGGCTTCACTGGCTCACCACAAAGCATGCTATATCTCGGTGAGCAACTGAACAGCCGGTTTGGATTTTCCGTCCGCGGCCCGCGGCTTGCAGGACATGGCACATCGCCCGATGACATGGCTGACACAGGCTATCTCGACTGGTTGGGAACCGCCGAGGACGCGCTGCACGAAATGGCTGCCGAACATGGAAAGGTCTTCGTTACCGGCCTATCCATGGGGGAACCCTTTGTCTCAATCTGGCTGCACGGTTTCCTGACCTCGTCGCCGGCATCATTCCTGTCAATGGTTGTGGCGGCAGGCTGGGACCAGAGATGTCGGAGCTTGTGCTCGATCGCAATGCCCCTGACCGCATTCCCGGCATCGGCTCGGACATCAAGGCGGAAGGGGTCGTCGAACTCGCTTATGCGGAGGTTCCAACCAATTGTGTGCGACAGGCCAATGCACTGATGGGCGCTACCGGCAACCTGCTTCAAAAGGTGACGTGCCCAACGCTGGTCATCCAGTCTCGCGATGACCATGTTCTCCCGCCTTCCAACGGCCCCTTGATCCTGCAAAGCGTCAGCTCCCGGGATGTGCGGATCTTCTGGCTGGAAAATTCCTACCATGTCGCGACCCTGGACAATGACAAGGACATTATCGTCGACCGGATCGGTAGATTTGTGAATGAGCTCGCAGACGTGTTGACCTAATGGGATGAACTGCCCCTCGACCCGGACCGATGATTGTCCGTCGTCAGAACATTCACCGACCGAAATTCTTCCTGGCCCGTTACACGACAGTGACGCGAAGCCGGCAATGTAGCGACAACAATCTTTCACCCCGTCGGCACCTGCAAGATGGGGTCTGACGACCGCGCGGTTGTCGATGCCCGATTGCGTGTGCACGGCATGGAAAACCTTCGGGTGGTTGATGCCTCGATGATGCCGAAAATCGTCTCGGGTTACACCGCCTCGCCGGTGGTCATGATTGCAGAGAATGCCGCTGATAAGATCCTCTCAAGGAGTTGAGGATTGCGCAGATTGGTTCGTGCCAGACAGTGCTGTGCATCAAATTGGATGCGCAAAATCGTGACGTTAGAACTTGAAAAGGATGCATGCGCGTTAGACAGATTCCCGCTCTATCATCTGACACTCGACCTTCAATTGGTCATGGCTGCTTTTCAGTCCTCCGGCGATGTCGTGGATCATTTCCACGGCCATCGCGCCCATCTGGAAGAGTGGCAGGTGCAGTGTCGTCAGTGGAGGCCGCATGAATTGGGCTATGTCGCGATTGTCAAAGCCGATGACTGATACGTCCTGAGGAATCGACTTGCCTCTTTCCTTCAGGGCCTCGATGCATCCCAGCGCCATCAGGTCGTTGGCGCAGAAAATGGCGTCAGGCGGGGTGTCCAGATCCATCAAAGCATGGGTTTCCGAGTAGCCGGAAGACGGCTCCCAGTTTCCCGATCGCACAAGCTTCGGATCGAAGGCGAAGTCATTGCTTGCCAGCGCCTGCTTGTATCCGCGCAACCGGTCGCGTGGATTGTCGAGGCCATCCTGGCCATTGATCAGTCCGATTCTGCTGCGGCCAGCCTGGATCAGGCGTTCTGTCGCCGCCCGTCCGCCTGCAACGTCACCAGGCACAATCGAGGGCAGCCGCCTGTTCTGATCGTAACAATTGACCAGCACCGAAGGCGCTGTAAACAGCGCTGCCGGCGGGTCGATCTTGCGGGTCAGGATTGTGCCGAAAATGTAGCCCATCAAAGGTTGCTGCTTGCACAGCGAAAATATGTTCTCGTTGGGGTCCTCGCTGGACCGGAAAATGCCGAGAGTGACCACGACACCCAGTTCCAGCGCCTTTTCGCGAGCGCCTTCAAATGCCAACGCCATCCACGGATCGGTCGTCAATTCATCCGTTATGAATGCGATGACGCTGTTGTCCGCCGGATCGGCTGCGGGCGCCCTGTTGGGAAGCCGGTAGCCAAGCTCATTGACCGCATCCATCACCTTCTTGCGCGTGGCTTCGCTGAAGCGGGCTCCGGAACTTCCGTTGAGAATCAGGGATACGGTCGCCTGTGACACACCCGCCCGTGCTGCCACATCCATCATTGTTGATTTCAAGCCAGTCTCCATGTTGAGGCCAAGAGCACCCCAACCAATTCCATCTAGGACCGGACATTCCGTAATCGGTCGAATGCCACGGCCACAATTATGAAGGTACCTATGAACATTCCCTGCCAGAAAGTCGAGATGCCTAGCAGGATCAGAGAGTTGCGGATCACCTCTATCAACAGGGCGCCAACCACGGCTCCCAGCGCGTTTCCCTCGCCACCGGCAAGATTTGCACCGCCGATCACGGCGGCGGCAATCACGGTGAGTTCCATGGCCTGGCCAAGATTGGTGGTCACGCTTCCCAGCCAGCCGGCCATCAGGATGCCCGCCAGCCCGGCGGTGAAGGCCGAGAACATGTAGATGCTGACTTTCAGCCTTTTTACAGCGATGCCGGTCAGGATTGCAGCGCTTTCGTTGCTGCCGATGGCAAAGAGATGCTGCCCCCACCGCGTCCATTTGAAGACAAGGGACATGATGATGGCCAGGGTTATTACGACATAGAGCGGATGCGGGAGACCCAAGGTCGAGCCGCCGCCAATCCAGAGCAGGAGGTCGTGGTCCGGTCCGAATTCCCAGATCATCTTGTTGTCCGACAGCACCATGGCCAGGGAGCGCGCAGCTGACAAGGTGCCCAGCGTAACCACAAAGGCGGGCATTCCGGCATAGGCGATGAGGACGCCATTGAGCAGCCCGACCAGAAGCGCCGCGCCGAGCGCGAGTATGGCGGAAGCCCAGAAAGGCAGCCCACTGGACATGGCAACGCTGATCACCATGGCGCTGAGTACGACCGATGACCCCACCGAAAGGTCAATCCCGCCCGAAGCGATGACAGCAGTCATGCCAATGGCGATAATTGCCACGAAGGCGAAATTGCGTGAGACGTTGAACAGATTGCGTTCGCTGGCAAACGTGTCTGTCATCAGGGTAAGCGCCAGGCATGCGAGGATGGCTGCGGCAAAGACCCAGAAAACCTGGAGGCCCATGAGACGGGAAAGCCAGCTTTCGGTTTGTGTTTGACCGATGATGTCGTCAAGCGTTGTCATTGCTGTTTCCTTCTCAGGCGGCTTCGATGGCGCCGGTAATAAGGCCGGTCACTTCTTCAGGGGATGATTTGGCGGCCGGTTTGCTTGCAACCAGCTGTCCGCGGCGGAGAACGGCAATTCTGTCAGACACCGTGAAAACGTCAGGCATCCGGTGGCTGATCAGGATGACACTGATGCCCCGGTCACTCAGGCGGCGGATCAGGTCGAGCACTTCAGCCACCTGGCGCACCGAAATGGCTGCCGTCGGCTCGTCCATCATGACGATTTTGGGTTCTGAAAGCAGTGTCCGTGCGATGGCCACCGCCTGGCGCTGGCCGCCGGACATGCGCCGGACCAGATCGCGCGGCCGGGTCTCGGATTTGAGCTGCTTGAACAGGTTTCCTGAAACCGCATTCATTTGGGCGTAGTCGATATATTTGATCGGGCCAAAGTTGCGCATGGGTTCTCTGCCGAGAAACACATTGGAAGCGGCCGAGAGATTGTCGCTCAGCGCCAGGTCCTGATAGACCATCTCGATACCTTGGCGCTGGGCATCGATCGGCTTGTGGAAGGCCACTGGGGCCCCATCAATGCTGATTGTGCCGGTTGATGGCCGGAAGTTCCCGGCAATGATCTTGACCAGGGTGGATTTGCCCGCCCCGTTGTCGCCCATCAAGCCAAGAACTTCTCCTGGCTCGATGCTTAGCGACACATCTGAGAGCGCTTGGATCGCTCCGAAATTCTTCGATATTCCTGAAATAGCAAGCCGCGACATTTTTCCTCCTCGCCCGGTTCTTCCTGTTCGTGCACCGCAGATACTGGTGCCCGATGTACTCCTCATATGCGAATGCTAGCACATAATATAACTAAATACTTGACTTAATATTATTAGTAAACAATGTTGGGTGTGTAATCGAAATGCGGTTTGGGAGGATCGAATGAGGCTGCTCGTGACGGGTGCTGCAGGGAAGGTCGGGCAGGCGTTTGTTCCTGCATTCCTCGCCGATTCACGTTTCGCTGAATGGGATGTCGTAGCGCTTTGTAACAACAGGCCGATAGAAGCCAGCCCGCGTGTCACAGTCGTATCCGGATCAATGGCCGACGAGGTGGTTGTCGCGGATGCGCTGGCTGGCGTGACCCACGTGCTCCATCTGGCGGCGGTCAAGGAATCGCCGGATCTGGTTTTCGACGTGGCTTTGAAGGGGCTGTTTCTGCTCCTGGAGGAATTCCGCAATTCCAAGGATGCCCGGCAATTCATATTGCTCAGCGGCGACTGCGTGGTTGGACATATTTTCCGGGAGTATGAGGCGCCGATCACCGAAGTGTCGGAGCGTAAGGCCTATCCGGGCTGCTATGCGCTGACCAAATTGCTCGAGGAGACGATGCTGGAGCAGTATGGCATCCAGTATGGTGTCAATTGGTCGACCCTGCGCGCACCGTGGATCATGGAAAAGGACGACTTCCGCTTTGCCCTGGATCTTGGCGAGGGGCAATTCGGTGGCCCGCCCTGGAACGAAATCATCGACGAAGTTTCGCTCAAGCGTTACCGAAACGGGCGCTATGTGCCTGTCTTGCGGGATGCCAGGGGTGAGTACCTGAAACGTAATTTCGTTCATGTAGATGACCTGGTTTCGGCCATCCTGGCGACTATCGGCAATCCGCGCGCGGAAGGTCAGCTCTTCAACATATCGATGGATGAGCCGGTCGATTACGGTGTCGTTGGCGAGATGCTCAAGGCCAGTAATGGCCTGGAACCAATCGAGATCGATACCCCGTTTCACAGCAATTGGCTGGATAATTCAAAAGCGCGGCTGGTGCTCGGCTGGAGGCCCGAAATCGGGCTTGAGCAGCTTGCTGATCGCGCATGGCGATACGAGCGCGAGGAGGGTGATCCGCGCATCGTTTGGTATCCCGGCTAAGGCAGGAGGCCTGGCCGGTTTAAGTGGAGGAGAAAGCATTATGAAAATGAAACTATTGGCTATGACAGCCCTATCCGTAATGACGCTGATGGCTGGTTCGGCCGCAGCGCAAGAAAAAAAGACATTGGCGATTGTCGTCAAGGGATTGGACAATCCATTCTTCGAGCAGATCAATCTCGGCTGCAAGAAGTGGATGTCCGAGAATGCGGACAGCGAGTATGAATGTCTCTACACCGGCCCCGCATCGTCCGCTGATGAGGCTGGCGAGGTGCAGATCGTTGATGATCTGCTGACCCGCGGCGTTGCTGCAATCGCAATCTCGCCGTCTAATGCGCCGGCAATGGCCAATCGCATCAGGGCGATTGCCCCGTCTGTACCGGTGATGACAGTGGACGCGGATTTCCTCGAGCAGGACCGTGATCTGCGCAAGACCTATCTGGGGACCGACAACTACCTGATGGGCGTGAAAATGGCCGAGCAGGCCAGTATGTTGAAGCCCGATGGCGGTTCGGTCTGCCTTCAGCTCGGCAATGTCGCCGCCGACAACATCAATGCCCGTGCGCAGGGTTTCCGCGACACGATTGCCGGAGCGATGAAAGTCGACCGTCTGTCTGGCCAGGGCGGCTGGACGGAAATTGAGGGCTGCCCGGTCTTTACCAACGACCAGGCCGATCTGGCCAACCAGCAGATGTCGGACGTGTTCACGGCAAATCCGGATCTCGATGCCTTTATCCTGATCGGCGGCTGGGCGCAGTTTGCACCGCAGGCCTATGCCCAGGTGACCGATCAGGTGATGGACAAGCTCAAGAGCAAGGAACTGATCATCATCGCCGGCGACACATTGCCGCCGCAGACGAAAGCCTTCCGAGAAGGCCGCAGTCATTCTCAGGTCGGGCAGCGTCCGTTCGAGATGGGCTATAAAGCGCCGGATGTCATGATCCAGCTTATCAATGGCGAGACGGTGGAAGACCCGCTGTTTACCGGACTTGACGTCTGCAATCAGGAAGATCCCGGCTTCTGCGCCGACAACTAGAACTTCCCGCGGGCGATGGGGTTGGCTTGGAAAAGCCGCCCCGTCGTTTCGGCGCTCGGCCCCCGTATTACTAATAATATGAAAGCCTGGGTGCATCATCGGTAATCATATTCATCGCAGCCTTGGAGGAAAACGGGCTGCAGGGAGGAATGAAATGAGACATCTTAAATCGGTATTTTTTGCAGTAAGCATCGCACTTGCTGCGAGCCCATCTCTTGCAGAGGAAAAACCCGCGCTGGCGTTTGTCGTCAACGCTGCTTCAGACTTCTGGAAGCTGTCCGAAGCCGGCGTGAAAGCCGCACAGGCCGAGTTGCCTGGATACGACTTGCAGTTCCGTTACCCGGCTCAAGGCACTGCCGCACTTCAGAACGCCCTGATGGACGATCTGGTGGCAGCAGGCACGGATGCGATCATGATTTCGTCGGCGGATCCGAAAAACTCGATCGACGCCTTCAACCGTATTGCGGCCCAGGTGCCGCTGTTTACGACTGACAGCGATGCCCCTGACAGCAATCGGATCGCCTATCTCGGCTCATCCAACACCGCAGCCGGTGTGCAGGCTGGCGAGATCGCGGTGGAAGCAATGCCTGATGGTGGCAAGTGCATGGGCTTTGTCGGCTTTCTCGGCGCGGACAACGCAATCGAACGCATTGCCGGTTTCCGGGAAGCTGTAGAAGGCTCCGGTATCGAACTTGTCGATGTGCGCGGTGACGATGTGGATTTTGCCCGCGCGCGTTCCAACGTCGACGATGTGCTGGCTGCAAATCCCGATATCACCTGCATGGTCGGGTTCTATTCCTACAACCCACCCAAGATCTATGAAGCCCTGCAGGCCGCCGGTAAACTCGGCCAAATCACCGTGGTCGCCTTTGACGAAGATCCGATCACCCTGGGCGCCGTTGGTGAAGGCAGCTTCGCCGGTACAGTGGTGCAGGATCCTTACCAGTGGGGCTACCAGGGGATGAAACTGATGGCGGCCTATCTGGAGGGCGACATGTCCGGCGTTCCGGCCGACGGTCTGATCATCGTTCCCACCAAGAAGATCAACAAGGACAATGTCGATGCATTCGAGGCAGAGCTGAAAGCTCGCGTCGGAGGCTAGGCGGGGCACTCCAATGCCCTGTTCAGGCTGCACGAAAATCCCATGGTTCGTGCAGCCTTCTCGTCCCACCGTATGATGCGGAAGTATTGATGACTGAACGAAGTGGCAAACACATATCGCTTGAGCTTTCGGGGATCACCAAAGTCTATCCGGGTGCGATTGCGCTCAACAAAGTCTCTCTAAGCATTCGCGGTGGTGAGGTGGTTGGCCTGATCGGCGAGAACGGCGCCGGGAAATCGACTCTGATGAAGGTTCTCGGGGGAGCCATTGCGCCGGAAGAGGGAAGGGTCGTCATTGATGGCGAAGCGGTGAAATCGCTGACGCCGGCGCGCGCCACCAGCCTCGGAATCGCTTTTGTTCATCAGGAGCTCAACCCGTTCTCAAACCTTGATGTGACGGCAAATGTGCTGCTTGGGCGGGAGATGCGCAGCGGCGCTCTGGGGTTTCTTGACCGGCCTTCGATGGAACAGAAGGTGAGGCCCATCCTGGACCTTCTGGGAACGCGTTTCGGACCGAAAGACCCTGTTTCGGAACTCTCTCTGGCTGATCAGCAATTGCTCGAGATCGCCCGCGCCTTGTCGATCAATGTCCGCCTGCTGATCCTGGATGAACCCACATCCAGTCTGACCATATCTGAAACCAACAGGCTGCTGCAGGTCATTCGCAAGCTGCGCGCCGACGGCGTGGCGGTGCTGTTCATTACCCACCGGCTGGCCGAAATCGTTGAAGTGGCGGACCGTGTTGTGGCACTCCGTGACGGCTGCAATGCAGGTGAACTGTCCCGCGGGGAGATCAGCAAGGATGCGATGGTCCGCATGATGATCGGGCGGGATGTCAGCCAGTTCTACGAGAAAGCCGATCATGCGCCGGGCAAACCGGTGTTGGAAATCAAGGCGCTGCGGACCAAGGCGTATCCGCATCAGAGCGTCGATCTCTGCTTGCGGGCCGGCGAAATAAGCTGCCTGGCCGGGCTCGTCGGTGCCGGGCGGACCGAACTGGCAAGAGCGATATTCGGCATTGATCGGGTTGAAGGTGGAAGCATGGAGATGGACGGCAAGGTCCTTCAGGGAAACTCGGTTCCTGAAGCGATTGCAGCGGGTATCTGCCTAGTTCCTGAAGATCGAAAGGCCGAGGGCCTGTTTCTCGATTTCCCGATCCTGGAAAACATCGCGATGCCTAGCCATGTAGCGCTGGCAAACCGCGGGTTTGTCGATGTTGCGGCGGAAACCAGACTGGCCGGTGCCTCACAGACTAAGCTTCATATCAAGGCATCGAGCCTTGACCGTGCTGTTGCGGAGCTCTCGGGCGGAAACCAGCAGAAGGTGGTCCTGGCCAAATGGCTGGCGATGAATCCCAAGCTGATCATTCTGGACGAACCCACGCGCGGCATCGATGTCGGTGCGAAGGCGGAAGTCTATCACCTGATGCAGGAACTTGCGGCGCAAGGCGTGGCGATCTTGATGATCTCATCGGACATGGAAGAGGTCATCGGCATTTCTGACCGTGTTGCAGTCATGTGCCGGGGGAGGATCAACGGTGTCTTGAGCCGTGGCGAACTTAGCGAGGAAAACATTCTGCGGCTTGCCGTCGAATAGAAAGAGTACTTGAATGCAGAAGAAAGACATTGGCTTGGCCACATTAGTTGTCACAGTCGGCGCGATCGTCGCATTGGTAAATCCGCGGTTTCTGTCGCCCATCAATCTTGCCAACACCGCCAACCTGATTGGCCTGTTTGGGCTGTTTTCGATCGCCGAGGCTTTCGTCATCGTGACCGCGGGGATTGAGCTGTCGATCGGGTCGGTGATCGCGTTGATAGGCGTCATTTTTGTGGATCTGATCGCGAGCTTCGGTGTGCCGTGGCCAGTCGCGCTGGCGATCGTCATCGTGCTCTCGGTTCTCATTGGTCTTTTGCATGGCTGGCTGATCACCCGCCTCAAGCTTCAGCCCTTCGTTGTCACGCTGTGCGGCCTTCTCATCTACCGCGGCGTTGCGCGGTTCTACACCAAGGACGGGACTGCCGGGTTCACTTTCGGCTCGGATTTTCCGATGCTTGAATTCCTGGTTTCAGGTCGCACCGGCGGCGTGCCGCATTCCGTGGTTGCGTTTGGCCTTGTGGCGATTGTTGCGTGGTTTCTTCTGCACCGCACGGTTTTCGGCAGGCATCTGTTTGCGGTTGGCAAGAATGTCGAGGCGGCGCGCTATTCAGGGATCAACACGGATCGCGTGATCATTCAGGCCTATGTGCTGTGCGCCTTTCTCACGGGTATTTCCGCAGTGTTCTTCGCCATGTACACCCGCTCCGTCCAGCCATCCTCCCACGGCAATTTCTATGAGCTTTACGGCATCGCGGCGGCTGTGCTTGGCGGCTTTTCCCTGCGCGGCGGGGAGGGGTCTATCGTCGGCGTGGTGCTTGGGGTGATCCTGCTGCAGATACTGCAGAACCTGGTCAATCTACTGGGGATTCCGTCTTCGTTGAACTTTGCGGTGATGGGGAGCGTTATCCTCGCTGGTGTTATCGCCGACACGCAGTTTTCCCGGTACCGCGAGGTTCGCCGCCAGCAAATAGCGATGTCGGCGCTGGAAGACAGCGCAAAGCGATGACTGTGATCCATTAAAATACAGGACTGAGTGTTGGCGTCGGGCAAGCCTGAAAGGCGAAAATTCGTAGTGCTGCGCTTGGTTTGACGCAAATAAGCATAAGGAGAAAACTACATGTTCAGATGGGGAATATTGTCCACTGCCACGATCGGCCGCGATCAGGTAATCCCGCAATTGCAGGATTCCGAGAATGGCGTGGTTACCGCGATTGCGAGCCGCGATCATACCCGCGCCCGGGCGCTGGCCGATCGCTTCGGCGCACCGCTAGCGTTTTCATCCTATGAAGAGTTGCTTGCCTCGGACCAAGTCGATGGCGTCTACATCCCGCTACCCACTTCGCAGCACATCGAATGGTCGATCAAGGCTGCAAATGCAGGCAAGCATGTGCTCTGTGAAAAGCCTGTTGCACTTCATGCCGATGAGATCGCACCGCTGATCGCAGCGCGTGATGCGAACCATGTGCTGGTCTGCGAAGCCTTCATGGTCACCTATCATCCACAATGGCGAAAGGTTCGTGAATTGATCGGCAACGGCGCCATCGGCCGTTTGCGCCATGTCCAGGGCGCGTTTTCCTATTTCAACACCGATCCCTCCAATATGCGCAACAAGCCTGAACTGGGTGGCGGCGGTCTGCCCGATATCGGGGTCTACCCAACCGTCTCGACACGGTTTGCGACCGGCTGCGAACCGCTTCGGGTACAGGCCACGGTCGAGCGAGATCCGAATTTCGGCACCGACATCTATGCCAGCGTCAAGGCGGATTTCGGCGATTTCGAAATGAGCTTCTATTGCTCGACCCAGATGGCGCTGCGCCAAGTGATGGTGTTCCACGGCGAGAAAGGCTTCATCGAAGTGACGGCACCATTCAATGCCGGAGATTACGGCCATGCGGCGATCAAACTGCATAACCGTGATCACGAGGAGGCACAGACCTTCCGCTTCCCCGGAGTGCGGCAATACCGGCTTCAGGCCGAAGCTTTTGTACGCAAGGTGCGCGGCAGCGATGACGAGATTTTCACCCTGGAGCAGTCGGTGCTCAACCAGAAGTTCATTGATGCGGTCTATCGCGCGGCAGACCATGATGGCTGGGAAAAGGTCTAGGGGCTTACTCAACCGACCGCCGCTGCGTCTTTGAGTTCTTCTTCAGCCAACACCGTGACCTGTCGGCTGAAAAGCGCGTCCTTCGAAAGGCATTTGCGCGCCATGGCCGCCCGGATCGCATCATCATCGATGGAAGCCAGACAAATAACGAGGCAATTGTCTCCAGTGGTACTGAAAACCGCCTGCGCGACAGGTCGCGACGATCCCAGAAACCAATTCGCATTTGCAAGAGCAAGTATCTCAATGACCGGATAGAGCAGGACCATCGGCGCATCAAGCGCCGGAGCCGCTCCTTTCCGCATCCGGTTATGCGTCAGGCAAATGACAGCTCCGTACCCTTGTCTGTCGAGATGATGTCGTCGCTCTCAAATGGCGTTCGCCAAGACCTTGGCCAATTCATGCCAAGCCTTGCCATGAGCTTCGACAACGTCGGCAGCGCTGTTGGATTTGGCTTTGGTGGTAATGTTGAACTGGCGAATGCGACTGCGGCTTTCAGCCCGATCGCGCCGGATGGAGAATTGCCCCGACAAGCGCATTGTGTTTGAGCTGTCGACCAGCATCTGCTCCACATCGATACGGATTTCAGCTTCCGGTACGCCGCCCAGCGGCCAAGGGTCGGATGCAACTTGTGCACCTGAAATGCTGGCCAGGCTACGCACGAGGAAAAGCCTCATGGCGCGCTCGCTATCATCAGCCCAGTCGGCTTTTGGAATGGCAACGATCGCGCCTGCTGCGTTTTGCACGAAAATACCCGACTCTTTGGCATAAGTAGGCAGGTTCACCGTTGTTATGGAAATCGTGCGCGCGTCTGTTTTAACGGTCGTGGCAGAAGCAACCGGCTCGATCAAAAACCGATCATGATTTGTGCCGGTACAGCCGGAGAGAAGCAAAAACGATATCAACAGGAACAGAATACGCATACTAATCAACGTCCTAACAGAAGAGAGTTTGGATTGCGTTCGATACTACGTGCCAATGAGCGGAAAGATTCCGCCGTGGTGGAAATATCTTTAAGAACCCCCCTTATATCATTATAGAAACGGGAGTCTGAGTCATAACCCGAAACGACCGCTTGCAACCCGTCTGCGGCTTCATTGAGGCGCTTGGCCAGCGCTGGAAGCGTGCTTGCGGCCGTGTCGATCGACTTGAGAGCGCTGTCGGCACTGCGCAGTGTGGTATTCAGATTGTCGATGGCCCCACCCTCGCGGATGGCAGTGACGAGAGAGCGAACTTCTTGAAGCGTCTGGTCAATCGTTCCGGGGATACGGTCCATGCCGTCTGCAGCCAGCACGCCCTCGGCAGTGCCGGTCAATTTCGAGATGTTGCCAAGCGCTTGCGTTGCGGCGGTCATCAACTCCTCTATGGGAAGTTTTGAAATGCGTGTGGCCAGACCGTTGACGCCGGAATTCGCGTCGACAACTGCTGCAGGTGCTGTCGGCAACATCATCCTGCCATCGGGACTGAGTATGATTTCGGCCTTGGACTGTGAGGGCAGGTTGACCAGTTCCAGAATAACCGTCTGGCCAAGCAACCCTTCCGACCCGACACGGGCGCGCAAGCCATTGCCAACACGGGCATCAAGGCGCATCCGCATTTTTTCGGCTGATAGATCTTTGGGCAGTCCGAGCCGTTTACGTGAGAGGCGCAAGTCAACGCGCAGTTTGATAGGGCCATCGTTGCCATCTTCGGATGGGACACCGACCAAATCCTCGACCTCACCCACTTTAACGCCCCTGAACCGCACAATCGTATCAAGCCCAAGCCCATCGACGTCGCCATCAAGCAGAATTGACGCTCTGATATCCGTGCTGGTATCTGCCTCAAACGCATTTGCACGGGCTACACTTTCACTTTCAAAGACATCGAAGACCTGGCCCTCCTCAACGGGAGCACCGCCTGTGACGGGTGTTCCGAATGTGACGCCGCCCTCAAGCAACGCAGCCAGACTATTTACCTTGAGTGCGAGACCCTGCGCGCCCAAGTTGAATGACAGGCCCGAAGCATCCCAGAACCGCACATTGGTCGTCAGACGCTCATTGTAGGGTTTAAGGATGAAAGCCTCCATGGTCACGATCGTTCCGGAGCTGGACAGTGTGGGTTGCCCGATCCTTCCGACTTCGATCCCGCTGGTAAGTACTGGAGCCCCTGCCGCCAACTGGCCTCCAGCCCGGGATCTCAGCACGATTCGGGTCCCCTCCTCGCCGAACGAGGCGAGTGGGGGAACCTCTAGGGCGACAAAGCGATCTGCCCTGATGCCTTCCTCGCCGTCCCAGTTTGCAGCAATGTAGACGCCTGAAAGCAAGGTTCCAATGCCGCTGACGCCACGTGCAGTGATCTTCGGTTCGACGAGCCAGAACTCGGCCTCGGTATCGACATAGCGGGCAATATTCTTGTCGATCCTGATCTGGGCTTCCACTGACTCCATGCCATCGGAAAAGCCAACAGATTCCACGACGCCAACCCGCAAGTCACGGATGCGCACTTCCGTCGTGCCAGCGCTAATGCCTGAGGCTGATTTGAACGTGATGGTGATCAACGGGCCTTGTGACGCATAGTTGTTCCAGACAACACCGGCCGAGACTGCCAGCGCCAGAAGAGGCATGAGCCATATCAGCGAGGGACGGCGGCCGGGTTTATCCAGCCTTGGGGAAGGCAAGTTTGACAGGTCTGGGGCGCCGTTGCTCATTGAGGTGTTCCTTCATCGGTAATATCCCAGATAAGGCGTGGATCGAACGCCTGAGCCGATAACATCGTGAACACAACGGAAAGCGCGAAACAGGCTGCCGCGAGGCCGGGCTTGATGGATGCCAGCACGTCGAACTGAACCAGCGCCACCAGAATGGCGACGACGAAAACATCAATCATTGACCAGCGGCCAATGAACTCCACGGCGGAGTGCAGAGTGTGCAGCCTGTGTGGATCCTTGTTGTGCGGGCGCGACAACAAAACTGCCAGGTAAGCAATCACGATAAATTTCCCGACTGGAATGACTACACTCGCGACGAACACGATCGCTGCGATGGCGTAAGCGTGGTGATGAATGAGATCGACGACACCCCCGACGATCGTGCTGTCCTGCGATTTGAACATCTGTGTCGTGCGCAACATAGGATACATGTTCGCCGGGATGTAAACAATCAAGCCGGCAACAAGCCACGCCAGAACCCGTTGAATACTGCCGTCGTCACGGCTTTGCAGCCGCGCGTAACAGCGGGGGCAAGACTCTACGCCAGGCAGCACAACAAGCCCGCAACTGGTGCAAGCGACCATGCCGGCATCGCGCGCTGTTGTCAGGCCGTGTTGGTGGCCAGAGATGTCCATAGCGTGTTCCTGCACATGAAAGTGTCTTGAAGAGTATTGACGACGACAAGCAAGACGAAGGCCCAAAATGCTGCCCCGGTATTGACCGTCGCCATTCCGGCGAGTTTCACCAAGGCAACGGCAACACCGACCATGAATATTTCCGCCATTGCCCATGGTTTCAGCATGAATGCCCAACGCAGCGCTGACTCCGCACCAGCCGCATTTCTGTATCCGGCCAGAAGCGGTGCGAGCGTATAGATCAACAGAAGCGACCGCGCTACCGGGACGACAATAATGAAAATCAGAACAGCAAGTGCCAACGGCAGCATAATTCCCGTGGCAAAGCCCAGAACGACATCCACGACAGATGCGCTCGAGTCGAACGGTCCCGCGTTCAGGTACAGAAAGGGTGCAAACAGAATGATCCCCATCAAGATAGTAGAGGTCAGCGCCAACCCGACCACGCGCGTAATCGCTTCAGACTTGCCCAGCGTTAACTGATAACCGCAGCGCACACAGCGGGTACGTGTCACCATCTCGGCTGCCGAAAACCGGTAAACGACATCGCACTGTGGGCATGCAATACATGTGGGATCGTATGTCACGCAGGCACCTTACCACATGTAATTTTAAACAACGCTAAAGTTCGAGGGGTATGTGGCAGCTAGAGAAATGCTGTCAAGATGTATTCGGTTTCCATTATGTTATTTCGTCTGTCCGAGACCCATAACCCCAATTGGAAGGGGCCTGCTCGCCTAAATTTGGGGCATGCCAATTTCGGCTTGTTGCTTTCGTTAGCAAGAGGAAGCGACAGCTGCGGGGTTCTCCGGTGGAGCCAAGCTTCCTGGAGAGGCGATGGCCTGAGATCGAGTTGTCGATAACAGTCGCGAGGCATTACCGACTGAGGTCGTCAATCACGCAGAAATTGTACCGGACATGTGGAGCCGTCCTGCTCAATCGCCGATTTCGAAAACCAGCTTCCCACGTACGTGTTTGGCTTCACTGAGTTCGTGAGCGCGAACGGCGGCAGATAGCGGCATCGTTGTTATCTGCGGTAGCTTGAGGACGCCTGCCTCTACATATTTCGTCACACGGTCCATCAGGGCGCGGCTGCGGCCAACAGCCGGGCGCAAGGCAGTCACATCATCGCGCGGCGCGTCGGGCGCGTTCGCTCCGCCTGCAATAAAGGCCGCGCGTCCGCCGGGTTTCAGCGCCGCGAAGCATTGCGCGGTGCATGCGCCGCCCACGGTGTCGAACGCGGCATCGCAGTCACCGAGAAGTAAAGCCGGGTCTTCCTTGGTGTAGTCGATGATCCGATCCGCACCAAGACTGCGGACATAGGCGTGATTTTCGGCCCGCGCGGTGGTCACCACCTCGGCGCCCAGGTGATGCGCGATCTGGATTGCCATGCCGGCAACGCCACCGGCCCCGCCCTGGATCAGGATCTTCTCGCCGCGCTTCAGCTCAAGCGTGTCTTCAATGGTGACGAGAGCAGTCAGAGCGGCAAGCCCGATCGCTGCCGCTTCCACATGCGACAGGTTTTTCGGCTTGCGGGCAAGATATTGCGCGCCGATGGCGATCTTCTCGGCATAACCGCCTTCCAGATCACGCGGACACACTGCGTAGACTTCGGTTCCAGGCTCCAGATCCGCGCCGGGACCGGCGGCTTCGACAACGCCGGAAAAATCACGCCCGAGTATGTGCGGGAATTGGATGCCAGCTGGAGATTTACCGCTGCGCACCTTCCAGTCGGCGGCGTTGACGCTGGCTGCCTTGATGGCGACGAGAACCTCTCCCGCACCGGGTACCGGATCGGGAGCATCCTCCAGAACGAGGACGTCCGGACCACCGTGGGAATGCATGCGAACCGCTTTCATGAAATGGCCTTTCGTATTTTCTATGTCTGCAGGCAGCGTATGCTCGACCTGTCGCAATGAAATTGCGCCCGTATCTGTCTTGCCGGTGATGCAGCCGTTCTGTCACCTGGTGGCAGATGCTGCACCTGAGTTTTTCTGGCGCCAAAAATATATGAAATTTCATGTCTCTCCCTGTCAAGCTTCAAACCAAAAGAGTGCGTTTTCATATTTTAAGCTTGAAGAGAAATCGAAGCTGTGTGAGCTTCGCATATATTGGTGGCTTGTTGGGAGGGGTGACTGATGGGTACTGCGCTGAAAATATTTGCATTTGCATCTATCAAGCCATTTGATCAAGCTTGCGACGCAAGCGAGATCGGCGCGATGGCATTGGCTTCAGCCCGTCTGCCCGGCAAGTGATCACCCGCAACTCCTGAGGAACTGAAGCATGAAGATTGTTGTAATCGGTGGTGGCAACGGGTCCTACGCGGCGGCGGCCGACTTCGCCGAGGCGGGCCATGATGTGCGCTGGTGGAGACGCAATGCCAGCGACTTTGCCGAGGTGGCCAAGGTCGGCGGTATCACCGTGACCGATTACAAGGGCAGCAGGCCGGTGAAGTTGGTGCCGACGGACGATCTGGCCGCTGCCATGGCGGGCGCGGAGCTGATTGTCGCGCCGACGCCGGCCAATGCACAGGCCGACATCGCCGACCGGCTGGCGCCGCATATGGTCGATGGTCAGGTGATCTTCCTGCCGCCGGGCACGTTTGGCTCCTACATCATGATGAAGCGGATGCGCGATGCCGGCTGCACCGCCGATTTTGCCATAGGTGAAACCGGGACGCTGCCTTGGTTGACCCGCAAGCAGAGCAGCACCGAGGTGCGGATATCGACCCGCGCCTCGCGGCTGCCAACCGGCGTTTTGCCGGCGCGCAATACCGATGCCGCTATCGCCGTCATCTCGCAGGCTTTTCCGGACGCGATCGAGCCGATCGAGGACGCGCTGTCGGGCGCGCTGATGAATGCCGGGCCGATCATCCATCCGCCGCTGATCCTGATGAACGCCGGCCCGATCGAGCATTTCGACCGCTGGGACATCCACAATGAGGGAACCCAGCCATCGATCCGGCGGGTGCACACCGCGCTCGACAATGAGCGCATCGCCATCCGCGAGGCGCTCGGCTACGGCGCGCCGCATTTTCCGCTCGCCGATCACTACGAGACCAGCAACTGGATGTACGGCAATCTGGCGCATGACAAGCTCGTCGGATCGGGTGACTGGCACGAGCATCTCGAATTGAAGACCCACCGCTACATGCAGGAAGACATCGGTCTGGGCCTCGCCTTCCTGGTTTCCGTCGGAGAGTGGGCAGGCGTGCCTTGCCCGGTCGCGCAAGGCTTGCTGGCGGTTGCCGAAGCGGTCTCGGAGTGTGATTTCCGCAAGGATGGCAGGACCATGACGACGGTCGGACTGGCCGACCAGGATCAGGCGTCGGTGCAAACCATGCTGCGCGAGGGGCTGTGATGAGCGCCCGGCCTGCCATCGCCTGTATTGGCGCCGGCCGGATGGGCCGCGGCATTGCCCATAGCGTCGCCTATGCCGGGCACCGCGCGGTGCTGTTCGACGCCAAGAGCCGCAGCGCGGAAGATTTCGCCCGGCTGAGCACCGAGGCTCTGGCTGAAATCAAGGCCGGACTGGCCTCGGTGGCAGCCTTAGGCGGCTTTGATGCCGTCGCAATTGACGTGATCATGGAGCGCATCAGTGTCTGCAGCCTTGCCGATGCGGCTCAAGGGCTTGAGGGATGCGAGATCGTTTTCGAAGCGGTGCCTGAGGTGCTGGATGCCAAGCGCGACGCCTTCGCGCTGTTTGATGCTCATGCCGACGATGACGCGATCCTAGCGTCAACTACCTCGACCATCCTGTCCACCGAACTGGCCGGACTGACAAAGCGTCCCGAGAACTTCCTCAACGCCCATTGGCTCAACCCGGCGTTCCTGATGCCGCTGGTCGAACTCAGCCCCGCGGGTGAGACGAACCAGCGGACGCTCGACCGGCTGCGTGCTTTTCTGGAAGGCATGGGCAAGGTGCCGATCGTCTGCAAGGCGTCGCCCGGTTACATCGTTCCGCGCATCCAGGCCCTTGCCATGAACGAGGCCGCGCGGCTGGTCGAAGAGGGCGTGGCCAGTGCCGAGGATGTCGACAAGGCGGTGAAATACGGCTTCGGGCTTCGCTTCGGGGTTCTGGGCTTACTGGAATTCATCGACTGGGGCGGTGGCGATATTCTCTATTATGCCAGCAATTATCTGCGCGACGCCTTTGACGATGATCGCTTCAAGGCACCCGATGTCATCGCGCAGAACATGCAGGAAGGCCGTATCGGCCTCAAGACAGGTTCAGGATTCTTCGATTATTCGGACATGGATGTCGAAGCTTACCGCCAACGCCGCATGGCGGATTTTTTGAAGGCATTGAAGGGAGCCGGAATGACAAGGGGTCCGGTTCTCGACGATCACTGACGGCAGCTTAAAACGGAAGCAATAATTCCGTGCAACCAGAGGAGAATGTAGCAATGAAAAATTCAAACCATCTTGGCCGGCGCATTGCCGGAATGGCCGTGTCAGGCACCGCACTGGCGCTTGTGTTCATGGCAAGCACTGCCAACGCCGAAGAAACCCTGCGCGCCATTTCGGCATTCCCGAAGCCGCTGGCCTTCTCGCAAAGCTTTCAGGGCTTTGCTGATCTCGTCAACGAGAAGGGCAAGGGCGTCATCAAGATCGATTATGTTGGCGGACCGGAGATGTTCCCGTCCAACCAGCAGGTTGATGCGGTGCGCCGCGGCGTGATCGACATGCAGTATGGCCCGGCGTCCTACTATCTTGGCACCATGCCCGAAGCAGACGCCTGGGTCGGTTCGACCGTCTCAGCGATGGATGCACGCGCCAATGGCGGCTTTGCGACCATGCAGCAAGCCTTCTCCGAAAAACTCGGCGTCAATCTTCTTGCTCACCTCGATACCGGCATTCAGTTCCACGTCTACACCATCGACGAGCCGAAGCGCACCGATGATGGCGGCGTCGATCTCGATGGTCTTCGGATCCGCTCGCAGCCGATCTACAACTCGTTCTTTGAATCGCTCGGCGCGATCCCGGTCTCCGTGCCGGTGCCGGATGTCTACACCGGCCTCGAGCGCCACACGTTCGACGGCTCGGGCTGGCCGATCATCGCCATCAAGGACCTGTCATGGGACAAGTTCCTGCGTTTCCGGATCGATCCCGGTTTCTTCCAGACAGACCTTGCCGTTGTCATCAATCCGGCAAAGTGGGACGCGCTCAGCGATGACGCCAAGACCATCATCAACGAGGCGGCTGTCGAATATGAGCAGACCTCCTATGACAATTTCCAGAAGATGATTGCCGAAACGGACAAGGCCGTCCGCGATGAAGGCATGCAGGTCATCACTCTGGAAGGCGAAGCAGCCGACAAGTATCTTGACGGCGCCTTTGACAGCGCATGGAAGCGGATGAAGGATGCCGGGTCGGAGCATTATGACGCGCTCCGCAAGGCTTACTACAACCGCTGATCAATCCCGGCAGCGGGTGTCGTCTCGATGCCCGCCGCCTCTTTTTGAACGGGAGCCCTCATGCTTGCGCGTTTCTATGACAGGATAATCACCGGGCTGGCCGTCACCGGCGGGGTGAGCCTGGTGGTCATCACAATTGCCATCATCATTGATGTGGTTTTGCGCAACACCGGCTTCCGTCCCTCACAATCAACCAGTGCGCTGGTCGAGTATGTCATGCTGTTTTCGACCATGGCCGCGGCACCCTGGCTGGTGCGCAAGAATGGTCATGTGGCCATCACCTCCTTCGTGCAGGCGTTGCCGCGGACCGTTCATGTCGCGGCCGGTCGCGCCGTTCTGGTGCTGTGCATCATCGTGCTGGCGCTTCTATCCTGGCGTTCAGCTGCGGTTGGTCTGGAGATGGTGGCGTCGCGGTCGGTGGACATGCGGTCAATCAACATTCCGTCCTGGGTTCTCTACGCCATGCTGTCGGGCGGGTTCGGAATGATGGCGCTCGAATTTCTCCGCATGCTCTTGCGTGGAGAAACCTACACCGGCAGCGAGGCAAGCCATTGACCCGCACAGATCACATTGAAGCGAGACTGCCATGATGGAGTGGTATGAAGCAGCCGCCATGATGGTTGGCGGTCTCCTGTTCCTGATGTTTTTCGGGATGCCGGTGGCAATCGCCTTTCTCACCATCAATGTTGTCGGTGTCTATCTGTTCATGGGCGGACTGGTCGGCATCGACCAGTTGGTCGCCAACGCCACCACGTCGGTGACAAGTTTCGCGCTGGTGCCGGTTCCGCTGTTCCTCATCATGGGCGAATTGCTGTTTCATACCGGGCTTGCGCTCAGGGTGTTTGATGCGCTGGACAAATGCTTTGGCGGCATCAAGGGGCGGCTGTCCTACCTGACCGTCGGCGGCGGCACCATTTTCGCCACCTTGTCCGGCTCATCCATGGCCAACACCGCCATGCTCGGCACCACGCTGATGCCCGACATGATCAAGCGCGGCTACAAACCCAAGATGATCATGGGGCCGATCCTGGCGACCGGCGGGTTGGCGATGATCATCCCTCCGTCCTCGCTGGCGGTGCTTCTCGGGTCCCTCGCGCGAATCGACGTCGGCGCGCTGCTGATCGCAGGCCTTGTCCCGGGGTTGATTCTGGCCTTGATGTTTGTCGCCACGATCCGGATTCAGATCGCGCTCGATCCGGATGCGGCGCCCGGCTATGCCGCCGAGCGCGCCACATTCGGCGAGATCATTTACGCCATCGCCACCGACATTCTGCCCATGGGCCTCGTTATCTTCGCGGTGGTCGGCCTCATTCTGCTTGGCTGGGCGACGCCGACGGAATCAGCGGCCTTTGGCACGCTGGCTGTCGCCATTCTCGCCGCGGTTTATCGCAAGCTGACCTGGAAGGCTGTTATCGATGCGATGAAGGGCACGTTGCTGGTCTCGGCGATGATGCTGATGATCATTGTCGGCTCGACCACATTCTCGCAGATCCTCGCCTTTTCCGGCGCGTCGACCGGGCTGATTTCCTACGCCATGAGTTTCGATTTCGGCTTCTATGCGATTTTGGCGCTGATGTTTCTGGTGCTGATCATACTCGGCATGTTCATGGATCAGCTCTCGATCATGATGCTGACCCTGCCGATCTTCATGCCGTTGGCTTCCACCTATGGCTTCGAGCCGGTCTGGTTCGGGGTGATCATGCTGCTGGCGCTGGAACTCAGTCTTGCGACACCGCCTTTCGGGCTGTTGCTGTTCGTCATGGTCGGTGTCAGCCCGCCCGGCACCACCATTGGCCAGGTGGCGTGGGCCGCGGCCCCCTATATCGCCTGCACGCTGCTGCTGGTGCTCATTCTCGCACTGTTCCCGCAAGTGGCGCTTTGGCTGCCCGGCCTGATGAGGAGTTAAGTCCTGTGATCGGTTTTGCATGCCTCGCCACCACCACCACAACTGTCCAGAGGACCTAGCCATGAAGATCTGGTATCAGAGCTATGTCGATTACGAGCACGGCGCCGAATACTGGGACGAGCTGCGCAAGCATCTCGACAAGATTGTCGATCCCGGCACCCAGGTTGACATCAAGGGCATCACGCCGCACGACAATTACGCCCATGCCATTGTCGAGTTCCGCTGCGCCCGCGAGGTGATCTGCAATGCGGTGAAGGCCGAGCGCGAGGGTTATGACGCCTTCATCATCGGCCATTTTCAGGACGCCGGGCTCTATGAGGCGCGTTCCGTGGTCGATATTCCGGTACTCGGCATGGGTGAGGCTTCGATGCTGCATTCCTGCCAGCTTGGACAGCGCTCGGGCATCGTCACCATCAATCGCCGCTTCATTCCGTGGTTCCATCACCAGATCGGCAAATACGGATTGAAGGAACGGGTCACCGGCGTCCACGCCATGGACTTCGAGCCGGGCCAGATCCTGTCTGCCTTTGGGTCAGATGAAAGACTGGAAGAGGTCCGGGCGCTGTTCGAGGCGCAGGCAAGGCCGTTGGTGGAGCAGGGCGTCGACGTGCTCATTCCCGGCGGCGGCATTCCCATGCTGCTGTTTTCACAGCTCAACGATCACCGCGTCGATGGCGCGCCGGTCATCAACGGCATTCCCATCGTCGTCAAGATGGCCGAAATGGCGGTCCGCCTGCGCGAACTGACCGGGCTCGGCATCAGCCGCACCTCCGATTACGTCAAGCCACCGCTCGAGATCATCGAGGAATTCATGGCTCATCCGAAGGGGCTGTAACTGATCTTAATGCATGTCGCGTTCAAATCGATTCATTTGAACGATAACGTACATGCATCAATTCAAAGTGTTACAGCAGCCTTTGCGCATCCAATTGGATGCGCGGCGCTGTAGGTCATTCTGGTGGTCCTGATGATGTTCCCCTTTGTTCCGGAGCAATCGATGTGGTTGCCAAACCTGCTGTACCGGTGACGGTACAGGTTTTCGCGGGGAGTGGAGCTTGTTCCAAGCACGGTGAGAGTTTCGCGTCTGTTATTCGTCTCCGAGATCAATCAGGGCGCCGCGCTGCGTGATGACCTTTGCGGCCAGATCGGCGCCAGCAGCGAGCGCCGGGATCAGATCTGCGGAATCAAGGTAGCTTGCAAGAAAGCCCGCGTTAAAACTGTCGCCTGCGGCTGTGGTGTCGATGATGCTTGCAACCGGGGCCGGGGTGAAGTGGGCGATCTTGCCATTGTTCAGGGCGAGGATGTCGCCGCCGCCGTTTTTGACGACCACAAGCCGTGCTCCCGTGCCGGCATAACGATGCGCCGTATCTTCTGGCGTTGTGTCGCCATAGGCGGTGGCCTCGTCCTCGAAAGAGGGCAGCAGAATGTCGCTGACCGCAGCTGCTGCCATCACGGCGCTTCGCATGGTTTCCGGGTCTTCCCAGAGACGTGGCCGCAGGTTTGGGTCGAATGCCACCGTGGCGCCTGTCTTGCGAGCTTGGGCAATAGTGCTCAGCAGCGTCAGCCGGTCGGTTGGCGACAGGATGGCGAGCGTTATTCCCGAGAAAAAAATCAAACCGGCAGGCGCCAAAGCTGCCTTCAGCGATGCAAGGTCACTTGCCAGCTTACGGGCGGCCGAATCCGAACGCCAGTAGGCGAAACTGCGTTCACCATTGTCCAGCTGGATCAGGTAGAGGCCGACGGTATGATCGTGCAGCGTTCGAACTAGATCAGTCCTGATGCCGGCGTCGCGGATGAAGCCGGTCATGCGCTCGGAAATGGCGTCCTGGCCTACGGCGGTAAAGTAGGCGACGTCCCAGTCCGGTCCCAGCGTCCGTCTGGCGTACCAGGCAGTGTTCAGGGTGTCACCCGCAAATCCGAGGTGATAGTCGCCGGTTGCGGTCGGCGCCATTTCGACCATGCATTCGCCGATCGACAAAAAATATCGCTTCACGTCTCTGTCTCATCGGCAAAGTAGTGTTGATGATCGTCTCTGATGCGGATGATCTGTTCCTTGATGCGCGAGAGATGAATGCGCATGTGGTGCATTGCCCTCTCTTCGTCTCGTGCCCGTATCGCATCCATGACTTCGAGATGATCATTGAAGGCGCCCTGCGAGGCAAAGGACAAGGACAGGAACCGCACCCGGTCCATATGCGCCTTGTTCTCCCGAATGATATCCCAGGCAAATCCAAGGCCGGAACGCTCGCAGATCTCCTTGTGGAACTGGTCATCAAAGCCATGGAAACTGACCGGGTCTTTGGCCTCTACCGCCTGGCGTTGTTTATCCAGGATATCATCCAGCGCCTCGTGGTCTTCCTTGGTAAGGACCCTGCAGGCGGTGCGAACGGTCTCCGCTTCCAGCGCATTGCGGACGAAGCGCGCCTGAAGCACGCCGGTTGAGGAGATCTGTGAAACGAGGGTTGCCCGTTGCGGCCGAATTGACAGAAAGCCAAGCTTGGAGAGGCGATAGAATGCGTCCCTGACAGGCTGGCGCGATACACCCAGTGCCTTGGCGACATCGACTTCCGACATTTTGGTGCCTGGCGGCAATTCCAGCAGAAGAATCTGGCTGTGCAATTCGTCAAATACGGTGTCAGCCACCGATGGACGATTGAGCGGTTCAAGGGTCCGCAAGGGGGACAATACGGACATGCGTTCACTCCGTTGACAGGTGATTTATACTAGCATATTACATTACTAGATTGATTGGAAGGCCTGACGAGAACAGGCCTGTGGGGGAAGATTAAGGTGACAATGTTGGTCCCTGACAGATTGTTTCCGGTAGACCCGGGTACGCGTGGAATCGCTCGTGAACTCTATCAGACAGTTGCGGATAAGCCGATCATCAGTCCTCACGGCCATACTGATCCGCGCTGGTATGCGGAGAACGTGCCGTTTTCCGATCCGGCGCAGTTGTTCATTACGCCGGATCATTACGTCTTCAGGATGCTGTTCTCCCAAGGCGTCAGTCTTGAAAGTCTCGGCGTTCCCCGGGTCGACTGTGGACCGACGGAAACCGACGGCCGCAAGATCTGGCAGCTGTTTGCCGAGAACTATCATGTGTTTCGCGGGACGCCCTCACGGCTTTGGCTGGATCATGCCTTTGAAGACGTGTTCGGCATGACCACGCCGGTCTCCAAGGCGACCGCAGATCAGACCTATGACCATATTGCAGAGTGCCTGACGAAGCCGGAATTCCTGCCGCGTGCATTGTTCGAACGGTTCAATATCGAGGCGATCGCCACAACCGAAAGCCCGCTTGACGACCTGCGCTGGCACCGGATGATCCGTGACAGCGGCTGGAAGGGCAAGGTCGTCACGGCCTACCGTCCGGATGCTGTTGTTGACCCGGAATTTGATGGCTTTGCCCACAATGTCGAGCAGCTCGGCGCGCTGACTGGCGAGGACACTTCCACGTGGGAAGGTTATCTCCAGAGCCACCGGATCCGCCGGGCCTATTTCAAGGGATTCGGCGCAACTTCTTCTGATCACGGTCATCCGACTGCGCGCACGGAAAACCTTGCGCAGAGAGAAGCAGCGGCGCTGTTTGCAAGGGCGCTGAAAGGCGCTTGCACGGTGGACGAGGCCGATGCTTTCCGCGGGCATATGCTTACCGAAATGGCTCGCATGAGCCTTGAAGATGGTCTGGTCCTGCAGATCCATCCGGGCAGTTACCGCAATCACTCCGATCCTGTCATGGCAGCTTTCGGGCGCGACAAGGGCTTCGATATCCCGACCCGGACGGATTATGTCCGCGCGCTCAAGCCACTGCTGGATGCGGTCGGTCTGGAGAAGGATCTCACCATCATCGTCTTCACACTGGACGAAACCAGTTATGCCCGCGAACTGGCGCCGCTCGCTGGCGCCTACCCGGCGCTGAAACTCGGGCCCGCCTGGTGGTTTTATGACAGCCCTGAAGGCATGCGCCGTTTCCGCGAAATGACGACGGAAACCGCAGGATTTTACAACACCGTGGGCTTCAACGATGACACCCGCGCATTCTGTTCCATCCCGGCACGCCACGATGTGGCCCGCCGGGTGGATTGTGGCTTTCTCGCTACGCTGGTCGCCACCGGGCGGCTATCTGAGGAGGATGCATACGAGGTCGCAAATGACCTCGCGTATCGGCTTGCCAAGCAAGCTTATCGGCTCTGAGAGCCATTTCTGGGAGGAAATTGAACATGAAACTGATGAAATCACTGACCGGCGTATTGCTGGCAACCGCTGCCATGGTGATGACGGCAACCGCTTGCGAAACCACGCTGAAGTCCTCTGACACCCATCCGGACGGATATCCGACCGTTGAGGCCGTCAAGGCGATGGGCAAGATGCTCGAAGAAAAAACCGGCGGTCGTCTCTGCATCGAAATCTATGCTTCGGCCCAGCTGGGCGAGGAGAAGGACACCATCGAGCAGACCCAGTTCGGTGCGATTGACCTGAACCGCGTGAGCCTTGGACCCTTCAACAACATCATTGAAGAGACCCAGATCCCGTCGCTGCCTTACATCTTCCGCTCGGTTGATCACATGCACAAGGTGATGGACGGTCCGATCGGTCAGGAAATTCTAGATGCGTTTGCGGACCACGACCTGATCGGCCTCGGATTCTACGATGGCGGTTCGCGCAGCTTCTACAACAAGGAAAAGCCGATCAAGTCGATGGCTGACCTGAAGGGCATGAAGTTCCGCGTCATGCAGTCCGACATGTTCGTCGACATGGTCAGCGCGCTGGGCGCCAACGCCACGCCGCTGCCTTACGGTGAAGTCTACTCGTCGATCCAGACCGGCGTTATCGACGGTGCTGAAAACAACTGGCCGTCCTACGACACTTCAGGGCACTTCGAAGTGGCAAAATACTACACGCTCGACCAGCACCTGATCGTGCCGGAAGTTCTGGTGATGTCGAAGAAGAGCTGGGACAAGCTGAGCCCGGAAGACCAGGAAGCGGTTCGTGCTTCGGCCAAGGCTTCCGTGCCGGTGATGCGTGATCTCTGGGTTGCGCAGGAAAAGAAGTCCGAAGACAAGGTCCGCGCTGCGGGCAGTGAAATCATCACCGACATCGACAAGCAGCCCTTCATCGACGCGATGAAGCCGGTCTATGAGAAGTACGTCAAGTCCGACAAGCTCAAGGACATGGTCGCCCGCATTCAGGCAACCAAGTAGTCTGCAAGCCGGCCCGCGGGAGTAGTCTCGCGGGCCATTTTTAACGGAGTGGACGACGTGCAAAGCCGGATGAAGAGTGTGGCGCGGGGAACCAGCGCCCTGGCGCGGGCAGCGCTGTGGGTTTCGGGAACCGGGCTGGTGCTGATGACAGCGCTGATCGCCTGCCAGGTTTTCTGGCGGTATATTCTCAATGACAGTATTTCATGGACCGAGCCTGCGTCGGTCATGATCATGGGCTGGTTCATTTTTCTGGGCGCGGCTGTCGGTATCCGCGAGGGCTATCATCTGTCATTCGATATTGTGCAGCATCTGGTTTCCGATCAGGTGAAGCGGGGCATGCAGACCGTTTCCGACCTGGTGGTGATCGCCTTTGGCGGCGGCATGGTGGTCTACGGCACGCAACTGGCGCTCAATGCGGCCCCCAACGTGCTGCCGAGCCTCGGGATTTCAGGGGCATTCGATTTTCTTCCGATTGTTGCCGGTGGTGTGCTGATCGTCCTGTTTTCGCTGGAGCGGATCGCACGGCGCCTGGCGGGCTTGCCGACCGCCCTTTTCGGCGAAACAGCGTTGGAGGACTAGACAATGGAACTTTGGGTGCTTTTCGGTTCGTTTGTCGTGCTCCTGCTGATCGGAACACCGGTGGCTTTCTGCCTTGGTGTGTCGAGTTTTGCGACAATCGCCTATATGGGACTTCCACCGGTGGTGGTGTTCCAGCGGATGAATTCCGGCGTATCGGTTTTCGCTCTGATGGCGATCCCGTTCTTCATCTTTGCCGGCGACCTGATGGTCCGCGGCGACATTGCCCGTAGGCTGGTGGCGTTGGCCGGAGCCATGGTCGGGCATCTGAGAGGCGGCCTCGGACAGGTGAACATCTTTGCCAGCATCATGTTTGGTGGCGTTTCTGGCTCGGCTGCCGCTGACGCCAGTGCCGTCGGCGGGTTGATGGTGCCGCAGATGAAAGCGCGCGGCTACGATGTAGACTACGCGGTCAACATCACCGTGGTCGGGTCGATCATCGCGCTGATGATCCCGCCATCGCACAACATGATCATCTATTCGATTTCGGCTGGTGGACGGATCTCGATTGCGGATCTGTTCACGGCCGGCATTATTCCCGGCCTGGTGCTTGCCCTGTCGCTGATGGTGGCGGCCTGGTTCGTGGCCAAGAGCCGCGGATATCCGACCGAAGCGTTCCCGGGGTTCAGGGCGCTGCTCAATCTCTTTGCCAATGCGATGCCTGGTCTCATTCTGGTGGCCATCATCTTTGGCGGTGTGCGTTCGGGCATCTTCACTGCATCTGAATCGTCGAACATCGCCGTGGTCTATGCGATGTTTGTCACTTTCTTTGTCTACCGGTCGTTGAGCTGGTCCGACTTCGTGGCCGCCACATTCGCCGCAGTGCGCACCACCGCGATGGTGTTGATGGTGATCGGATGCGCCGGCGCTTTCGGCTGGCTGCTGGCCTATACAAGGGTGCCGGCCTCGATGGTCGCGGTGCTCAAGGAAGTCTCCGATAATCCGATCGTCATTCTTTTGCTGATGAACGTCGTGCTACTCATCCTCGGTACCTTCATGGACATGTCGCCGCTGATCGTGATCACGACGCCGATCTTCCTGCCGGTGGCGGTCGCCTTCGGGGTGGACCCGGTTCATTTCGGTGTGATCCTGATCCTCAATCTGGGGATCGGGCTGTGCACGCCGCCGGTCGGCGCGGTGCTGTTCGTCGGCTGTGCCGTGGGCAAGATCCCGATCTCGCAGGCAATGCGCACCATCTGGCCATTCTATGGTGCGGCATTCGCCACCCTTATGCTGGTAACCTACATTCCGCAGCTGTCGCTGTGGCTCCCCGCCCAATTTCGTTGAGGTTGTGATGATCAAACATTTTCCCGAGGTTCAGGCTGATGTTGGCGTCAAGCGGCAGGTCCTGAGTGACAGTCCGGAGCTGATGGTCGTCGCTTTCCGGTTTCAGAGCGAAGGCGCCGAAGGCAAACTGCACAGCCATCCGCATGTCCAGTCGACCTATGTGGAATCCGGGCGGTTCGCCTTTAGCGTGGACGGCAAGACATTCGAGGTCGCGCACGGAGACAGTTTTGTCATCCCCTCCAATGCGGTGCATGGCTGCCGGTGCCTTGAGCCCGGAACCCTGATCGACACGTTTGCGCCCCGGCGCGATGATTTTCTGACGCCTAACCCTTGAAGGGGGACTTCCCATGTTGACCGTCGAAACCCGGCACGCAATTGACCCGGCGACAGCCAAAGGCCTCGATACGGCGGGTTTGCGCTCGCATTTCCATGCCGGAGGCCTGTTCGCCGATGGTGAGATCCGGCTTGTTTACACCCATTATGACCGGTTTATAGCCGGGGGCGCCGTTCCCGCGGGCGGTCAGCTGACGCTCGACATGGTCAAGGAGTGCGGTACGGCCTCTATCCTCGACCGGCGCGAGATGGGCATTCTGAATATCGGCGACAGCGGCACGGTTTCCGCTGCCGGAACCGATTATACGGTCAACAAGGGCGATGTGCTTTATCTGGGCATGGGCTCGGGGCCGGTGACATTTTCCGGCAACGGGCGGTTCTATGTGCTTTCCGCTCCGGCGCATCGTAAATGCCCGAGCAAGCTGATCCGCATCGAGGATGCGCGGCGGGTGGAAATGGGTTCGGCCGAAACATCCAACGAGCGGGTGATCCTGCAATTCCTGCATCCGGAAGTGGCGGATAGCTGCCAGCTTCTGATGGGGTACACCCAGTTTGCCTCCGGCTCGGTGTGGAACACGATGCCGGCACATCTGCATGACCGCCGGATGGAAGCTTACCTCTATTTTGAGCTTGGTCCGGAGCAGCGGGTTTTCCATTTCATGGGGCAGCCGGATGAAACCCGGCACATCGTGATGGCCAATGAAGAGGTTGTGATCTCGCCGCCCTGGTCGATCCATTGTGGAGCAGGGACGGGCGCCTACACGTTCTGCTGGGCCATGGCCGGTGATAATGTCGATTTTACAGACATGGATATGGTGGCGATGGGGGATCTTCGGTGAACCCATTTTCGCTCGCTGGTAAAACAGCCTTGGTGACCGGCGCCAATACGGGCATCGGCCAGGCCATTGCTCTGGCCATGGGCTGTGCCGGGGCGAGTGTCATCTGTGCGGGACGCCAATCCTGCGCGGAGACGGTGAGCCAGATAGCTGAAGCCCGCGAAATCATTCTGGATTTCTCCGATCCGATGGCGGCAGCGGACGTCTTCGCAAACAATTCGATCGATATTCTTGTCAACAATGCCGGCACCATCCGGCGCAATGATGCCGTCGACTTCAGCGAGAGCGACTGGGATGATGTGCTTGATGTCAACCTGAAGGCGGTGTTCTTCACATGCCAAGCCTTCGGGCGTGCCGTGTTTGACCGCAACGGGACGGGCAGCATCGTTAATATCGCGTCCCTGCTTTCATTGCAGGGCGGGATCCGGGTTGCCTCCTATACGGCTGCAAAGCACGGGGTCGCCGGGATAACCAAGCTGCTGGCCAACGAATGGGCCGCCAAAGGTATCAACGTCAACGCCATTGCGCCTGGCTACATCGCGACCAACAATACCGCAGACCTGATCAAGGACGAGGCGCGTAACAGGGCAATCCTGGAGCGTATCCCCGCCGGGCGCTGGGGTGATCCGGATGACATCGGCGAGACAGCGGTCTTCCTGGCTTCCCCGGCGGCGAAATATATCCATGGATCAATCCTCAACGTAGATGGAGGCTGGCTTGCCCGCTGATGAGCCAAGGCTTGACCGTTCCGGGACGGCAAGAACAAAACCCGGGATCGTGCATCTTGGGCTGGGCGCTTTTTTCCGGGCCTTCGGTGCAATCTATGTTGAAGACGCAGTCAGGATTTCCGGCGGCGACTGGGGGATCATTGGCGTCAGCCTGCAAAGCCCGGCGACGCGGGACAAGCTTGCACCACAGGATTTTGTCTACACGACCGTGACGCAAGATGCTGACGGTGGGGAAACCTTCCGCAAAGTTGAAATTGTTCAAGATGTCCTGGTCGCTCCGGAAAACCCGGAGGCGGTTCTTGCCTGGATGTCCAATCCGGCCATCCGGATTGTCACGTTGACGGTGACGGAAAAGGGCTATTGCCACGATCCCGCAACGGGCACGCTCAACCTTGATCATCCCGACATCGTTCATGACCTGCAGAATGTGCTTCCGAGATCAGCTCCGGGTTTTCTGGTTCGGGCGCTGCAGCGGCGGCGTGATGCGGGACATCCGCCGTTTACCGTCCTGACCTGTGACAACCTTCCCGAAAATGGCAAGCTGGTACGCCGTGCAGTGCTGGATCTAGCCGGTAAATTCGATCCGTCGCTTGCCGGATGGATTGCCGATGAGGGCCGGTTTCCCTCGACAATGGTCGACCGGATTACTCCAGCCACCAAGCCGGAAGATATCGAACGGCTGGCTCAAAAGATCGGTTGCCGGGATGAAGCGCCGGTGTTGTGCGAACCGTTCCGACAATGGGTGGTGGAAGACGATTTCGTGCTCGCTTACGGGACCAGTGCACGCCCGGATCTGGCTGCCGCCGGCGTCGAGATTGTCCCGGATGTCACGCCATACGAAAACATGAAGCTCCGGATGCTCAATGGAACGCATTCGTCGCTTGCCTATCTGGGCTATCTCGCCGGCCATGAAACGATAGCCGAAACTGTGGCTGATCCGGTTTTTGCAGGATACGTCAAGCGGCTGTGGCGAGACGAAATCATGCCATCCTTCACGCCTCCTGACGGCGTTGATCTCGAGGGGTATGCCGACGCTCTTTTCGACCGCTATTCCAACCCCTCTATCCGGCATCGTACCTGGCAGATTGCCATGGACGGCAGCCAGAAACTGCCGCAGCGCATTCTCGGTACCATTGCCGACAATCTGGCTGCCGGGCGGGAATGCCCAGGGCTGATGCTCGCTGTGGCCGGCTGGATGCGCTACGTCGCCGGAATTGACGAGAAAGGCCAGCCGATCGACGTCAAAGACCCCTTGTCAAAACAGTTGCGCGCTCTGTCAGATGCGGCGGAGACACGAGAGCAAAAGGTCGCGGCTTTGCTTGCGGTGCGCGAGGTCTTCAGTTCCCGGCTGGCCGCGGATCTGGCTGCACCCGTCAGTCAGGCTTACGAGTTTCTAAGCGAGTTTGGTGCACGAAAAGCAGTTGAGGAAATCCGATGAAGGAAAGCTGGCGCTGGTACGGTCCACTCGACAGGATTTCACTCAGCGAAGTTTCGCAAACCGGTGCAACCGATATCGTGACCGCACTTCATGAGATCCCTTATGGCGAAATCTGGAGTCGCGAAGCTGTCGCCAAGCGGAAGGCCGATGTCATGGCCGCTGGTTTTGACTGGGTGGTGGTGGAGAGCCTGCCGATTCACGAACGCATCAAGCGAAATGACGGTGATCTATCGGGGCTTTTTGCCAATTACCGTCAGTCGATGGCCAATCTGGCGGCCGAAGGCATCACGACGATCTGCTACAATTTCATGCCGCTGCTGGATTGGACCAGAACAGATCTGGCGTCTCCCGTTGCCCGGGGCGGCAGTTGCCTGAGGTTCTCCACGCCAAAAATGGCGGCTCTGGAGCTTTGCATGCTTGGCCGTGGCGAAGCGCGTGATGACTACCTGCCGGAGGTTGTCGCACAGGCTGAACAATGGTTTCAGGTTTCATCCAATGAGGATCGGGCGGAACTCATGCATTCGGTGATGGCGGGGCTCCCGGGAGCCTATGACCGCTACGATGCGGAGGGATTGAAGGCTGCGCTGAAGCTTTACGAAGGCATAGACCGGATCGCTTTGCGCAGCCATTTGAGCCGTTTTCTTGATGAGGTCATTCCAACAGCGGAAGAGCTTGGCATGCGGTTTTGCGTGCATCCCGATGACCCACCGCGGGATATCTTGGGGTTGCCGCGGATCGTCTCGGATGCCGAAGACATTGACTGGCTTCTGGGTGCTGTTGACAGCCCTGCAAATGGTCTGACCTTGTGTGCGGGGTCTTTGGGGGCCAATCCGGAAAACGATGTGCCCGCGATTGCCCGTAAGTTTGCATCGAGAATCCATTTCGCTCATCTGCGCAATGTCCGAAAGGATACGGACGGGTCGTTCGAAGAAGCAGCGCATCTCAGCGGCGATACGGATATGGTCGACCTCGTGTCAGCTTTGCTGCAGGAAGAGAAGCGCCGCCGCGATGCCGGTGTCAGGGAGTGGGAAATACCGTTCCGGCCGGATCACGGCCACGAGCTTCTTGATGATGCTGCCCGCAACACTCATCCGGGGTATCCGTTGATTGGCCGAATGCGGGGGCTTGCCGAATTGCGCGGCGTCATTGCCGGCTTGTCATATGCCGGGAACGCGGCCGGCTGAACTCGCCTTTTCGGTAAAACCGGTTGGATAGCCGCATTCGCTACCGTACTGCCGTGTGTCAGATGCGCAATTCGATCATGCTTGTTTCCTTGACGGATTCCATGACCGCAAAAGAGTGGGTCTGCATCACCGAGGGCAGCTGACTGATGCGTTCGCCAAGCAGTTCCCGGAACTGGGTTATGTCGCGGGTGCGGACTTTCAGCATGTAGTCAAACGGGCCGGCAATCATCAGGCAGCTCTGTACTTCGGGGATCAGCCTGACGGCGCGATTGAAGTCTTCCAGCGAACTGTCGCTGGTCTTTGCCAAATTCACATGAACAATCATGACGTGGCCCATATCCACTTCAATGGGGTCTATGGTGGCGCTGTAACCCGAAATAACTCCATCACGCTCCAGTCGTTTGACCCGTTCCGAACACGGCGTTTTGGTCAAATGCACACGTTCGGCAAGATCAACGATCGACATCCTTCCGTGCGCCTGCAGTTCATTGAGAATGCGACGATCAATTGGGTCTAAATTCCTTTTCACTTGGTCTTTTTTCCTTGCATTTCCTGTTTTTTGGCCGATTGTTTGGAATGTAGACCAATAAAAGGTCCATAGACTAGTCTTTTCGACTAAAGTTGTTGGGCGGGGTAACCCGTATTGCATTTGCGTTCCGGTGTCGGTTTCGAATTTTAAGTTGGTAATATTGAGTTGTAGTTCCGGCAACGGGAGCGGTTATGAAAATAATAAGAGAGGGACTTGAAATGACAACAAAACTGGTTGTTGGCCTTGATGGCCACGGGTCAGGCGAACGCGCCGTGGCTTATGCGGAGCGACTGGCAAAGCTCATCGGGGATTGCGAACTGATTCTTGTCTATGTGGTGGAATGGTCGCCCTATTCCTTCCAGACGGCAGAAGAGAATGCGCAACGGCACAAACGCCGCGAGGAAGAGATCTCAACCGCGACGCAGCGCGTTGTGGATCCGGCGGTGGCCAAACTGCAGGCGGCCGGGATCAAGGCGACAGGCAAAGTGCGGCATGGCGATGTCGCCTCAATCATGATGGCGATTTCCGAGGAAGAAAGCGATGCGCAAATCATCGTCGGCCGTTCATCGGAAGGCGGTTTTGCCAAACGTATCTTTGGCGGTGCGACATCCAACCTGGTCATGCACGCATCCGTGCCCGTAACCGTTGTCAGCTGAGGGGACTGTTATGAATCTTTTTCAAAAAATGATGCTGTTGACGATTTCAACAGCTGGATTGGCTGGCACGGCACATGCGCAGGAAGCCATGACGCTTGACCAGAAGGTCAATGAAGTGTTCGCCACAGTGACCGGGCCTTTCGTCAACCTTATCTTCGCGCCGATTCCGGGCACCAGTTTTCCCTGGATCGTCATGTGGCTGGTGATCGCGGCCTCCGTTTTCACACTCTATTTCGGGTTTGTGCAGTTCCGGTTCTTTGGTCATGCCATCGGACTGGTGAAGGGCGATTATTCGGATCCGAATGATGCGGGTGAGGTCAGTCATTTCCAGGCGCTGGCAACCGCCCTGTCTGGCACTGTCGGGCTCGGCAATATTGCCGGCGTGGCCGTCGCGGTCGGTATCGGCGGGCCCGGCGCGACATTCTGGATGATCCTCGCCGGATTGCTCGGCATGGCGTCAAAATTCACCGAATGTACGCTCGGTGTGAAGTATCGGAACGAGTATCCGGACGGCACGGTTTCCGGCGGGCCGATGTACTACATTTCCAAGGGGTTTAAAGAGCTGGGCCTTCCCGGCGGCAAATTCCTCGCCATCATGTTCTCGGTATTCTGTATTCTGGGTGCGCTCGGTGGCGGCAACATGTTCCAGGCCAATCAGGCGCATGCACAGATTTCCGGAATTGTCGGTGACTATCCGGGCTGGATCACGGGCATTGTGTTTGCCGCAGTCGTGTTCGCGGTGATTGTCGGCGGGATCAAGTCAATCGCGCGGGTCACGGAAAAGGTGGTGCCATTCATGGGCCTTCTTTATGTTGGCGCGGCGCTGGTCATCCTGATTGTGGAGTACGATAAAATTGGTTGGGCGTTTGGTCAGATCTTTGCCGGCGCATTTACCGGACTTGGGGTTGCCGGCGGTCTTGTCGGCGCGTTGATCCAGGGTTTCAAACGGGCAGCGTTTTCAAACGAGGCCGGGGTCGGCTCCGCAGCGATCGCCCACTCGGCGGTGAGAACCAAAGAGCCGATCACGGAGGGGTTCGTATCACTGCTCGAGCCGTTGATCGATACTGTCGTGATATGCACGATGACCGCGCTGGTCATCACGATTTCGGGTCAGTTGATCATGGATGGTGAAACCGGTCGTTTCATCCTCAATGAGGCCGGAACCTCGATTGCGACCATTGATGGAAATACCGGCGTTGCGTTGACCTCTGCCGCTTTTGCGAGCGGCATCAGCTGGTTCCCCTATGTCCTGGCCGTCGCGGTGATCCTGTTCGCATTCTCGACCATGATCTCGTGGTCCTACTACGGCCTCAAAAGCTGGACCTACCTGTTTGGCGAAGGTAAAAAATCGGAACTGACGTTCAAGATCATTTTCTGCGTGTTCATCGTTATTGGCGCGGCTGCAAGCCTTGGTCCTGTCATCGATTTCTCCGATGCGGCGATCTTCGCGATGGCGGTCGTGAACATCTTCTGCCTCTACTTCCTGATGGGACTGGTGAAGAAGGAGCTGATTTCCTATGGCTCGCGGCTCAAGGCAGGCGAGATCCGGAAGTTCAAGCACTAGATGGCTTGATCATGAAAACCGGGTGGGCGCTTCATCTGCGCCCATCCCTCAATCCGGCGCCGGCGCAAATGTGTTGGCGCCGTTTTTGTAGGGGTCGTCATGCCCCGGACAAATGCTTGCGGACGCTGTTGAGAAGGCGCCGGTGGATGTGAGAGTGGCGATTGCGCAGATGTGTCGCCGCATACACCGACTGCGGGATGCTTGGTGCATCCTCGATGAAACTGAATTTGCCGGTTGCGACCATTTCCTCTGCCGAATCCTCGAGCACGTAGGCTGTGCCGCCAAGCGCTGACAGCAGCCCGCAAACGGTAATGTTCTGGCCGCTCGACAATGGCGCTTCGGCGAGCTTGGCCACGACCTGACGGTGGACCTTGTCAAAGGCAGGCGAGTAGTTGGTGAAGATGTAATCTTGCGGCTCGATATCGGCGATGCGCTCAACTTTTGAGCCGATCATCCGGTAGGCCAGTTCGCCGATGAGTTCATGATGCAGGTCGGGCAGGTTTTTGGGTGTGAACATGATTGAAAGATCGATCTCGCCAGCCAGCAGGTCGATGCTCATCTGGTTGGAGAAATCCAGCTCGATGTAGAAAGATGCGTCAGGCAGCACCTTGCGGAAACCGGCAACCCAATCGGCGATATGGCTGGATGCCAGATCATGCTGCATGCCGATGCGCATTGATTCCGAAAAGTTACCGGTGTTCTGAACCGAGCGCCGGGCTTCGGTCCATTGATGGCGCAGGGTACGTGCATGATCAAGCAAGCGGTATCCGGCAGGCGTCGGTTCGGTTCCTGCCCGGCTGCGGGTGAACAGTTTGCGCCCAAGTGTCGTTTCAAGCGAGTGAATTCGGCCTGACACGGTGGACTGGGTCAGACTCAAACGCTCGGCTGTCCGGTTGAAGCTCTTTGTTTCCATCAGGTCGAGGAAAGTTTCAAGATGCTCGATTTGCACAGCGGGTCCCCCGAAGAATTGTTGCTTTGCACCCTAATCGGAATTTCCGATTAATAAAGGCATTTTGACGGAATTGCGGATTGGCTGAACGGGTCAGATACTCCGACAAATGATCTGATTGCGGGAGAGCAGTGTGGGTGAGATTGCAGGGCATGCGCGGGTTGTCATTATCGGGGGCGGCGTTGTTGGCGTCTCGGCGCTTTACCATCTGGCCAAGGCCGGCTGGACCGATTGCGTGCTTCTGGAAAAGAACGAGCTGACAGCCGGTTCCACCTGGCATGCGGCCGGCAATGTGCCGACCTTCTCGTCCTCCTGGTCGATCATGAACATGCAGCGCTACTCGGCCGCGCTTTACCGGGGGCTGGCGGCTGCGGTCGACTATCCGATGAACTACCATGTCACGGGCTCGATCCGGCTCGGCCACTCGAAAGAACGGTTGCGGGAGTTTCAGCGGGTTGCCGGAATGGGGCGCTATCAGGGCATGGATCTGGAGATCCTGGCGCCCGATGAGATCAAGTCACGCTATCCCTTTGCTGAAACCCATGATCTGACCGGCGCACTGTACGATCCTTATGACGGCGATATCGATCCGGCTCAATTGACCCAGGCGCTGGCCAAGGGCGCGCGTGACCTCGGCGCCAAGATCTATCGCTTCTGCCCTGCCACCGGCGCGCGCCGCGAAAATGACGAGTGGGTGATCTCGACCGACAAAGGCGAGATCCGCTGTGAATATGTGGTCAACGCCGCCGGCTACTACGCCCGAGAAGTCGGCAAGATGTTTGGCCGCGACATGCCGATGATGGTGATGAGCCATCAGTACATGCTGTTTGACGAAGTCCCTGAAGTGGCAGCATGGAGCAAGGAGAACGGCAAGAAGCTGCCGCTGGTGCGCGATGTCGACAGCTCTTACTATCTCCGGCAGGAGAAGAACGGTTTCAATCTTGGCCCCTATGAGCGCAATTGCAAGGCTCATTGGGTTACGACCGATGATCCGATGCCCGAGGATTTCTCGTTCCAACTCTATCCCGACGATCTCGAGCGGCTGGAATGGTACATCAATGATGCGGTTGAACGCGTGCCATTGCTGGGCACGGCCGGGCTGACAAAAAACATCAACGGGCCGATCCCCTACACGCCGGACGGCAACCCGCTGATCGGGCCGATGCCCGGTGTGCCCAATGCCTTCGAGGCCTGCGTCTTCACCTTCGGCATCTGTCAGGGCGGAGGTGCGGGCAAGGTGCTGGCGGAATGGGTGATGGAAGGCGAAACCGAGTGGGACATGTGGTCTTGCGACCCGCGGCGCTTCACCGGCTTCTGCGATCAGGATTACACCGTCGCCAAGGGCATGGAAGTTTACGGCCATGAATATGGCATGCACTTTCCACATCACGCATGGCCGGCGGGACGCAACAAGAAACTGTCGCCGGTGCATGACCGGATCGCAGGCCTTGGCGGCCAGTTCGGTGCCTACAATGGCTGGGAGCGGGCCAACTGGTATGCCCGGCCCGGCGACGACACCAGCGAGGAAGCAACGCAGACCTGGCGCCGCGAAGGCGCCTGGTTCGAGGCGGTCAAGGAAGAGTGCCTGGCGGTGCGCGATGCCGCCGGCATTCTCGATCTGCCCGGCTTTTCCCGGTTCCGGGTCCAGGGTCCGGGCGCGCGCGCCTGGCTGAACTCACTGATTACCGGCATGGCGCCGAAACCGGGCCGGATCGGACTGGGTTATTTCTCCGACGCCAAGGGCCGCATCGTCACAGAGATGTCGCTGATGGCGCTGGATGAGGATTTCTTCTTCCTGATCACCGCCGCGACAGCGCAGTGGCACGATTTTGAATGGCTGGTGAAACATCTGCCGGCTGGTTCGGAAATAGCCCTCGAGGATGTCACCGAAACCTTTTCCTGCCAGATCCTGACCGGTCCGAAGTCGCGCGAAATTCTGTCCGCCGTTACCGATGCTGATTTGAGCAAGCCATGGCTGACGCATCAATCGGCGCAGGTGGACGGTATCTGGTGTCAGCTGGTGCGAGTCTCTTTTGCCGGCGAGCTGGGGTGGGAAATCCACTCCAAGGTCGAAGACACGGCGCAGATCTTTGATGCCGTGATGAAGGCGGGCGGGCCTCTGGGTCTCAAGCCGTTCGGTATGTTCGCGCTCAATTCGTTGCGGCTCGAGAAAGGCTACCGTGCCTGGAAGGGCGATCTGTCGACCGATTACACCATTTTGCAGGGCGGTCTCGGCCGTTTCGTCAAATGGGACAAGCCGGAGTTTTTAGGCAAGCAGGCGCTTGAGGCGGAGAAACAGCGCGGCGTCAGCAAGCGCTTCGTGACGCTCACCGTTGAGGCCGGAGATTGCGATGCGCCTTACATGTCAACGCTCTGGCATGACGGCAAGGTGGTTGGTGAAACGACTTCAGGCGGCTGGGGCCACCGGATCGGCAAGTCCATTGCGCTCGGCATGCTGCGCGCTGACCTCGCCGAGGCCGGAACGCGGCTCGAAGTTGAAATCTTCGGTGAGCGTTTTGCCGCCACGGTGGAAGCTGACGCACCGTTGTGGGATCCCAAGAACGAAAGACTGCGGGCATGAGCAAGGCTGTTCCGGAAAAGGCCCGCGTCGTCATCGTCGGCGGCGGTGTGTCGGGCTGCTCGGTGGCCTATCACCTGGCCAAGCTTGGCTGGCGCGACATTGTGCTGCTCGAACGCAAGCAACTGACCTGCGGCACCACCTGGCATGCGGCAGGCCTGATCGGCCAGTTGCGGGCGTCGCTCAACATGACCCGGCTCGCCAAATATTCGGCCGATCTCTACATCAAGCTCGAGGAAGAAACCGGCGTCGCCACCGGGATGCGGCAGTGCGGATCGATTACCGTAGCGCTGACCGAGGCGCGCAAGGAGGAAATCTACCGGCAGGCATCGCTGGCCCGCGCCTTTGACATCGATGTGCAGGAGATTGGCCCCGAAGAAGTTCTCAAGATGTACCCGCATCTTAATATCTCGGACATGACGGCGGCGGTGCATCTGCCGCTCGACGGTCAATGCGACCCGGCCAACATCGCCATGGCGCTGGCCAAGGGCGCACGCCAGAACGGCGCACAGATCATCGAAGGTGTGAAGGTCACGGCGATCACAAGCGCTGACGGGCGTGTAACGGGCGTCGACTGGCAGCAGGGCGAAGAGACCGGATCAATCGCGGCTGATCTGGTGGTCAATTGCGGTGGCATGTGGGGCCGCGATCTCGCGGCGCAGTCCGGCGTGACTCTTCCGCTGCATGCCTGCGAGCATTTCTACATCGTCACCGAAGCGATCGAAGGTTTGCCGCGGCTGCCGGTGCTTCGGGTGCCGGATGAGTGCGCCTATTACAAGGAAGACGCCGGCAAGATGCTGCTCGGCGCCTTTGAACCTGTCGCCAAACCGTGGGGCATGGGCGGCATTTCGGAAGACTTCTGCTTTGACCAGTTGCCGGAGGATTTCGATCATTTCGAGCCGATCCTTGAGCAGGCGGTCAACCGGCTGCCACTGCTTGCGACCGCAGGCATTCACACCTTCTTCAACGGGCCGGAGAGCTTCACACCGGATGACCGCTATTATCTCGGCGAAGCGCCGGAGATCAAAGGCTATTGGGTCGCAGCTGGTTATAACTCGATCGGGATTGTCTCGTCAGGCGGTGCCGGCTTCGCACTGGCGCAATGGATGAACGACGGCGAGCCGCCGTTTGACCTTTGGGAAGTCGACATCCGCCGGGCGCAGCCGTTCCAGAAGAACCGACATTACCTGCGCGAACGGGTCACCGAAACGCTTGGCCTGCTCTATGCCGACCATTTCCCCTACCGCCAGATGGCCACCGCCCGTGGCATCCGCCGGTCGCCGATCCATGAACAACTGAAAGGGCGCGGCGCGGTGTTTGGTGAAATGGCCGGCTGGGAGCGGGCCAACTGGTTTGCCGATGAAGGCCAGGAGCGCGAGTACAAATATTCCTGGAAGCGGCAGAACTGGTTCGACAACCAGAAGCGCGAGCACACGGCTGTGCGCGAGGCGGTCGGGCTGTTCGACATGACCTCGTTTGGCAAGATCCGGGTTGAAGGACGCGATGCACTGGCGTTCCTGCAACGGCTTTGCGCCAATGAGATGAATGTCGAGCCGGGCAAGATCGTCTACACCCAGATGCTCAACACCCGCGGCGGCATCGAGTGTGATCTGACCGTGACGCGGCTGTCGGACACGGCGTTCCTGCTGATCGTTCCGGGTGCGACGTTGCAACGGGATCTGGCCTGGCTCAGGCGTCATCTGGACGACGAGTTCGTGGTCATCACCGATGTGACTGCGGGGGAATCGGTGCTGTGCGTCATGGGCCCCAATGCTCGCAATCTGCTGCAGGCGGTCAGCCCGAATGATTTTTCCAATGAGGCACATCCGTTCGGGGCTGCCAAGGAGATCGAGATCGGCATGGGACTGGCGCGCGCCCACCGCGTCACCTATGTCGGCGAACTGGGCTGGGAGCTCTATGTGTCTTCCGACCAGACCGCCCATGTGTTCGAAGCGCTTGCCGAGGCGGGGGCAGATCACGGACTGAAGCTCTGCGGTCTGCACACGCTTGATTCCTGCCGCATCGAGAAAGCTTTCCGGCATTTTGGCCATGACATCACAGATGAAGACCATGTGCTTGAAGCCGGTCTCGGTTTCGCGGTGAAAACCAAGAAGGGTGAGTTTCTCGGCCGTGATGCGGTGTTGCGCAAACGTGAGGAAGGGCTTTCCCGCAGGCTGGTGCAATTCCAGCTCAAGGATCCCGAACCCTTGTTATTCCACAACGAGGTGATCGTGCGCGACGGTGCGATCGTCTCGATCATCACCTCGGGCAATTACGGCCACCATCTCGGCGGCGCCATCGGGCTCGGCTATGTGCCCTGCGCCGGTGAAAGCGCCGAAGAGGTGCTCGCCTCCACTTACGAAATCGAGATTGCCGGGGAACGCCATTCGGCGATGGCGTCCCTCAAACCGCTTTACGACCCCGGCTCGCTGCGCGTCCGGATGTGACTTGAAATCTGCTTCGGACCTCATGGAGACCTTGATGGACATCGCAATTGAAACCAACACTGCAATCGAGCCTCCAGCAGCTGAAAGGCAGAGCCGCCGCTCGGGCGGCCGCGCCAATAGGGTCCTGGTCCGAACCTCGCCGCTGGCCGACAATCTGAGGCCAATCCGGGCAGGCATGAGCGGAGGGCAATATTCGCCGCTGAGCGAGGCTAATGTGCTTCGCATCCACGAAGCCGCACTTGATGCGCTGGAAACCATCGGGCTTTCGCAGGCGCCGCCATCGGGCGTGGAAATCCTCACCGGGGCCGGGGCTATTCTCGGCGATGACGGGCGAATCCGCTTCCCACGCGCGCTGGTCGAGGACATGCTGGCGCTGGCGAACAAGGAGGTTGTCCTGTTTGGACGAGATTCCAAACATGATCTCGACCTGTCGGGGACCCGGGTGCATTACGGTACCGCAGGTGCTGCCGTGCATGTCGTTGATGTCGAAGGCCGGAATTATCGCGAATCCACCGCGCAGGATCTTTATGACGCGGCGCGGATAACCCATGCGCTCGACAATGTTCACTTTTTCCAACGCGCCATGGTCTGCCGCGACGTGGTCGACAATTTCGAGATGGATATCAACACCATCTATGCCTGTTGCGCCGGCACCACCAAACATGTCGGCACCAGCTTTTCCGACCCGTCGCATTTTGAAGGCTGCCTCGATCTCATTCACATGATCGCCGGCGGTGAAGCTGCCTGGCGGGCGCGGCCGTTTGTCTCCAACTCAAATTGCTTTGTGGTTCCTCCGATGAAATTCGCCGAGGAGAGCTGCATCACCATGGAGAAGTGCATTCGCGCCGGAATGCCGGTGCTGCTGTTGTCGGCAGGGCAGGCGGGAGCGACCGCGCCAGCACCTCTGGCAACCGCGATTGTGCAGGCGGTGGCCGAGTGTCTGGCCGGCGTCGTCTATGTCAACGCCATGGCGCCGGGGCACCCGGCCGTGTTCGGCACATGGCCATTCGTCTCCGATCTGCGCTCTGGCGCTATGTCGGGCGGGTCAGGCGAGCAGGCATTGCTGACGGCGGGCTGCGCCCAGATGCACCGGTTTTACGGTCTGCCCGGTGGAGCAGCCGCAGGAATTGCGGATGCCAAGCTGCCCGACATGCAGGCCGGTTGGGAGCAGGCGATCTCCAACACCATGGCAGGGCTCAGTGGCCTCAACATGGTCTATGAATCGGTGGGAATGCACGCCTCGCTGCTCGGGTTCTGCATGGAATCCCTGGTGCTTGGTGATGATTTGCTGGGACAGGTGCTGCGTTGCGTACGCGGTATTGACGTCACCGAGGACAGTGTCAGCCTTGATGCGATGCGGGAAGTCTGCCTGGAAGGTCCGGGGCACTATCTTGGCCATCCGCAAACGTTGAGCGTGATGCAGACCGAGTATGTCTATCCAGCGGTCGCCGACCGGACCAGTCCGAAGGAGTGGGCGGAAATCGGCAAGCCGGATCTGATACAAAAAGCCATTGCGCGCAAGAATCGGATATTGTCGGAAGCCGCGAAATCATTGATTGACCCGGCTGCGGATGCGGCGATCCGGGCGGCTTTCAACATCTATGTTTAGGGACTGACACATGACCATCGAGCAGAACATCGGGCGTTTTTACATCGATGGGGCTTGGGTTGATCCCGAAGCCGGCGCGTCGCTGATTGATGTGATCAATCCGGCCACTGAAGAGAGTGTTGCCAAGGTGGCTCTCGGCACCCGGCAGGATGCTGAAAAGGCCATTGCCGCGGCCCGCGCCGCGTTTCCCGGCTTCAGTGCATGGAGTGCGGCTGACAGGCTAGCGCTGCTGGGACGCATCCGCGACGTCTATGAATCCCGGATGGATGATATTGCCGAAGCGATCAGCACCGAAATGGGTGCGCCGCTGGCGATGGCGCATTCGGATCAGGCGTGGTCCGGACTCGGGCATATTGAAGCGACGATGACGGCACTCGAAAAGTTCGCCTTCGAGGAGCAACGCGGCTCAACGCTGATCGTACATGAGGCCATCGGTGTGGCGGGGCTGATCACGCCGTGGAACTGGCCGATGAACCAGATCGCCTGCAAGGTGGCGCCTGCCTTGGCGGCTGGTTGCACGGTGGTGCTCAAGCCGAGCGAGATTGCGCCGTTGAGCGGGATCGTGTTCGCGGAGATCCTGCATGAGGCCGGTGTGCCTGCGGGCGTGTTCAATCTGGTCAACGGTGATGGACCCGGTGTTGGTCAGGTGCTCGCCAGCCATCCAGATATTGATATCGTTTCCTTTACCGGATCGACGAGGGCGGGCATTCTTGTTGCCAAGTCGGCAGCGGATACGGTCAAACGCGTGGCTCAGGAGCTTGGCGGCAAATCGCCCAACCTCATTCTGGCGGATGCCGATCTTGCTTCTGCCGTGGCCACCGGCGTCGAGGGCTGTTTCGGCAATAGCGGCCAGTCCTGCGATGCGCCGACCCGTATGCTGGTGCCACGCGACCGGCATGAAGAAGCCCTGGCTATTGCAAAAGAAACGGCTGAAAAACTTGTGACCGGCGATCCGCGAGACCCGGACACCAATTTGGGGCCGGTGATCAGCCAGGTTCAATATGACAAGATCCAGGCGCTGATCGCATCCGGCATACAGGATGGTGCGACCTTGGTGAGCGGTGGCCGCGATCGGCCGGAAGGCTTGAGCAAAGGCTATTACGTCAAGCCGACCGTCTTCGGCGGCGTGACGCCAGACATGCGGATCGCGCGTGAGGAAATTTTTGGGCCGGTGCTCGCTATCATGCCTTACGATACGGAAGAGCAGGCTGTCGAAATCGCCAATGACACGGTCTATGGGCTTGCAGCCTATGTGCAGTCCGGCGATCTTGATCATGCGCGGGTGATTGCCCGGCAGATGCGGGCCGGGCAAGTGCATATCAACTATCCTGACTGGGATCTGTTCGCACCGTTCGGCGGCTACAAGCAATCGGGCAATGGCCGCGAATACGCCGACTGGGGCATGCAAGATTACCTCGAAACCAAAGCGTTGATCGGCCACGGTTGACGGCGCACAGCTTCAATTCATCAGACTACCGGGAGCACCGTCATGCGCTATGGTTTTATCGGCTTGGGCAATCTTGGCGGGCATCTGGCCGCGAGTCTGTTGCGCGAAGGCTTTGACGTCACGGTCACCGATATCGATCCGGCACTCGGCAAGCGCCATCTCGACATGGACAAGGGCTGCATCTGGGCGGACACGCCGGCGAAACTGGCGCGCGATTGCGATGCGATCATCACCTGCCTGCCGTCGCCGGTCGTGTCTGAAAAAGTGTTGTCCGAAATGCTCACAACGGCGAGACCCGGAACCACCTGGATCGAAATGTCTACGCTGGGCCGTGACGACATACTCAGGCTTGCAACGGTTGCTTCCGCCAAAGGGGTCGAGACCATGGAAGCGCCGGTCACCGGCGGTGTGCATCTGGCGGCTCAAGGCAAGATCACCGTGCTTGCCGGCGGCGAGACGCACCTGTTTGAGAAGCACCGTGATGCGTTTCAGGCAATGGGTGACAAGATTTTCCACATGGGGCCGCTCGGCTCTGCCTCGATCATCAAGGTGATCACCAACATGCTGGCCTTCATCCATCTGGTCGCCGATGGTGAAGCGCTGATGCTGGCCAAACGCGGCGGACTGGACCTGAAGACCGCGTGGGAAGCGATTGCCGCCAGCTCCGGCTCGAGCTTCGTGCACGAGACCGAAGGCCAGCTCATCCTCAATGGCAGTTACGATGTTGCCTTCAACATGGATCTGGCGCTCAAGGATCTCGGTTTTGCGATGAATTTCGGCCGTGAATTCGGCGTGCCGATGGATCTGGCGGGACTGACCAACCAGACATTTGTGCGTGGCAAGGCGGCTTACGGTGGTGAGGCGCAGTCGACGCAAATCGTCAAGCTGCTCGAGGATGCGCTCGGGACTGATCTGCGTGCGCCGGGCTTTCCATCGAGGCTTGAATAGGCGGCTATTGCAACGCAGATAAAAGCTGGGTCATAGCTGTCGGGTTACGAGACTGACATCGATCAATACAGCTGCTCGCGTCCTGATGCATGATCACCCGGCAAGATCTGCGCGCAGGAGATGTCATGTTCAAGAATGCTGTCCAACTTTTCGAGATATTTGGTTTCAAGCTCAAGGTTGATCCGAGCTGGCTGCTGATTGCGGCTCTGATCGTCTGGAGCCTGTCGACGTCCTATTTTCCGGACGTGCTGCCGGGGCAGTCAGCAACGCTTTACACAGTCCTTGGCATCATCGCGATGCTTGGCATGTTCACATCGCTGATCCTGCATGAATTGTCGCACTCGGTGGTGGCGCAGTCCTATGGGCTGAAAGTCGGCGGGATCACGCTGTTCATCTTCGGCGGTGTCGCGGAACTTGAGGAAGAACCGCACGATCCGAAATCCGAGTTCCAGATCGCCATTGCCGGGCCGCTGATGAGCCTGTTTCTGGCTGCCCTGTTCTATGGCCTGTCAAACCTCACCGCCAGCGGGGCTGAGGTCGGGCTGGCGGGAGCTGTTCTTGGTTATCTGGCGCTGATCAATCTGGTGCTGGCGGTTTTCAATCTGGTTCCTGCGTTTCCGCTTGATGGGGGGCGAATGCTGCGGGCTGCGATCTGGCATTTTACGCAGGATCTGTTGCGCGCCACACGCATTTCCAGCCGTATCGGCACAGCTTTTGGTCTTTTCCTTATGCTGACCGGTGCCTTCGCGGTTTTCAGTGGCGGCGGGATCGGCGGTTTCTGGCAGATCCTGATCGGCTTCTTCATCCTCAACGCATCGAATGGCAGCTATCAGAACCTGTTGGTCAAGGCAGCGCTGCGCGGCAAGACGGCGGCAAGCCTGATGAGCAAACAGGTGCATACAGTCGATGTCGAAACATCAATCGCGGATCTCGTCGACAATGTCATGCTGCGCCACGGCGTCAGCTTCGTACCGGTGCTGTCAGGTGATACACTGATGGGGTATGCAGACACCGCCGGTGTGCGCTCGATCGACAAGGAGAACCGGGCATCGCATCCTGTTTCAGGGATCATGGTGCCGGTGGGAGCCGACACCACCGTTGCACCGGACGCACCGCTCAATGCGGTTTTCAAACGCATGGCTTCGAGTTCGCGGCGCAAGCTGATGGTTGTGGAGGGGAGGCGCCTGGTGGGTGTGATCTCGCTTTCCGATCTCATGCATCATCTGGCTCTGGAGCAGGAAATCGGCACGAAGTTCAGGGTCGAAGGGTGAAATGTGCCCTGATGCCGGTGCTGATGTGGTTTGATTCCGTGGATGAAAATGGCTGAGCGTTGGCGGAAGGTCGCGACCTCGATCGGTGTCGGCGTGGTTGCCGGGGCTTTTGTCACGATCCTGCGGCTATGGAGTGCGGCTCTTTGCAAGGAAACTAGTCAGCTCGACAAACTGGACCGCTATGTCGCCGAGGGACATCAGGTGCTGGCGGTTTTCTGGCATGGAAAATATCTGCCGTTGTTCCCATTGGCCAGAGGCAAACATGCCGTCGTCATTACCGTCGACTCCTTTCGTGGCAGGGTGATTGGAACAATCTGCAAGAGGTTTGGCTATCGGCCTGTTTTGCTTCCTACCGCAGGGAATGCACATGGGTTTCCGGCAATTGTGCAACAGGTGCGAGAACGTGCGAGCCTGATCGCGTTGGCGCTTGATGGGCCATCAGGACCCTATCACCGAATCCGGTCTGGTGCGCTCAATCTCAGCTCTCTTCATGGCGTTGTGCTGGTGCCAGTGGGAGTCGCAAGTTCGCGCAAGATTGTGCTGAGGTCGCGCTGGGACAAGCAGGAGGTGCCGTTACCCTTTTCCCGTGTTGCAGTGGCTGTGGGTGACCTGATCGACCTGAGCCGGATTGGCAGTCAACCCGGCATCAGCAATTTGGAAGAAATTGTCCGTAAGGGAATGGATGCAGTGGAACGCGAGGTCATCGAAATTCTCGACGGAATGAGGCAATAACAGCCAGCTTTGCCGGAATTTTCGTCAACAATTGATGCAGGTCAATGGAACGGGGTGACTGATCGCTAATCTCCCGTGTTAACGTTTGCAGAAAATGCCCGCCGGTCAGGCGGACGATTGCCTGGCCGGCCGATTCATCACCACATAAAACTAACCTGGAGGTCATCATGAGCATTATTCGGAACAAGTCGGGCCGCATCGCCGCCGCATTGGCGTTTTTTCTCGCCTCGGCAACGGCGGCGTCAGCCTTCACCGCGTGTCAGGTCACCGACACCGGCGGCATTGACGACAACAGCTTCAACCAGACTGCTTGGAAGGGCGTGGAAGACGCAAAGGAGCAACTTGGCATTGAAGGCCGGTTTCTCGAATCTCAAGCCGAGACGGATTACGAAGCCAACATCAATTCGTTGATCGGCGGCAATTGTGATGTGATCATCACTGTCGGGTTCTTGCTTGGCGATGCTACCAAGACGGCGGCGCAAGCCAATCCGGACCAGAAATTCTCGATCGTCGACTTTGCTTACGATCCGACGGTTCCCAATATCCTGGGGCAGGTTTACGCAACCGATGAGGCGGCATTCATGGCTGGCTATCTCGCTGCCGGGATGAGCAAAACCGGTGTGCTGGGTGTCTTTGGCGGGATCAACATTCCGCCGGTGACGATTTTCATGGATGGCTTCCATGCAGGCGCTACCTATTACAATGAACAGAAGGGGACTTCGGTATCCGTTCTCGGTTGGGATCCGAAGGCGCGTGAAGGGCTGTTCACCAACAATTTCGATTCCCTTGATGATGGCCGGGCCTTTGCCCAGAACCTCTATGATGAGGGTGCCGATATTGTTGTCCCGGTCGCCGGACCCGTGGGTCTCGGTTCGGCAACGCTGGCTGCTGAACTTGGCGCTGACAAGCTCAAGATCATTGGTGTCGACGCCGATCTGTTCTTCACTGATCCCGAGCACAAGGAGGTCTATCTGACATCCATCACCAAACGAATGGACGCGACGGTGCTGGACGTGATCAAGCAGGCCATGGACGGCACGCTTGAAGGCGGCATCCTGCTCGGCTCGCTAGAAAATGGCGGTGTTGACCTGGCGCCGTTCCACGAGATGGAGGATGCGGTTCCTGCTGAGTTGAAGCAGGAGCTAGAGGCCATTCGCGCCGGCATCGTTGACGGTTCGATCAAGGTCGCGCCAAAGTAAATCCGCTCCGCTTTAATACCGGCGCAGGGGTATGCCCTGCGCCGCATGACATCAGAGGGTGTGAGATGGATGTTGAGCTGCGCGGTATCACAAAGCGTTTTGGACCGGTGGTCGCCAATTCAGGCGTCAACCTGACCATTCGCAGCGGTGAAGTGCTGGGGCTTCTGGGCGAGAACGGCGCCGGCAAATCCACCTTGATGAATGTGCTGTGTGGGCTCTACCGTCCCGATGAGGGCGAAATCCTGATTGATGGTAAGCCGGTCAGCTTCGATGGGCCCGGCGCGGCGATCGCGGCAGGAATCGGCATGGTGCATCAGCATTTTATGCTGGTACCGGTGTTTACAGTGGCCGAAAACGTGGTGTTGGGCGTCGAGCCCACCGGCAGGCTGGATTATCTGGACCTGGATACGGCCCGCGCTCAAGTGCTCGACATCCGGGAAAAATACGGTCTTGCCGTTGATCCCGATGCGCTGATTGAAAACCTGCCGGTTGGTGTTCAGCAGCGTGTGGAGATCATCAAGGTGCTGTTTCGCTCCGCCGAGGTTCTGATTCTGGACGAGCCGACGGCAGTGCTGACCCCACAGGAAGTCGAAGAGTTTTTCGAAATCGTCAAATCCCTGCGCGATGCCGGCAAGGCGCTGGTGTTCATTACCCACAAGCTAAACGAAATCCTCGAAATCGCCGACCGGATCAGCGTTTTGCGCGGCGGCGAGATTGTTGGCGAGGGCGATCCCGACAAGCTGACAATGACGGATCTGGCAGAGATGATGGTCGGTCGACCGGTGAGTTTCGATGTGGTCAAGAAGCCGTATCAACCGGGTCCGGTGCTGATGGAGGCCAATGAGCTTGTGGTGCTCAATGAAAATGACACTGTTGCTGTCGACCACCTGAGCTTTTCGGTCAAAAGCGGCGAGATCGTCGGTATTGCCGGGGTGCAAGGTAACGGGCAAACCGCTCTTGTCGAAGCCCTTGCGGGCTTGCGGGAGGTGGTTGGCGGTTCCATCCATTTCGCCGGTGAGGATATTACCAGGGCTTCGCCGCGGGCGCGGCACAAGATGGGCATCGCCCATATTCCCGAGGACCGTCAGCGCACCGGGATCATTCCCGGTTTTACCGTGGCTGAAAACATGGTGCTCGATACCTATTATGATGAGAGGTTTTCCTCGGGCATGCAGATCCGCTGGGACAAGGTGCAGGAGAATGCGGCCCGGAACTCTGCGGATTTTGATGTCAGAACCCCGTCCGTGTTCGCCGAAGCCGGGCACCTGTCGGGCGGCAACCAGCAAAAGCTTGTTGTTGCCAGGGAGATGTCGCGTGACACCAAGTTCATGATCGCCGCACAGCCAACGCGCGGTCTCGATGTCGGCTCCATTGAATATATCCACCAGCGGCTGATTGATGCGCGGGACGAGGGCGATGGTGTGTTGATCGTCTCCTCCGAGCTCGACGAGATCCTGGCGCTTTCGGACCGCATACTGGTGATGTTCAAAGGCAAGGTGGTGGCCGAATTTGACGCCAGCAAGGGTGCGGTTGACAAGAATGCCGTCGGGTTGGCGATGGCGGGAGCAGTGGCATGAGCGACAGCAAAACCGACATTCTGGTCCAGAACCTGTTGAAACGGGCAGCGCCTGGACGCAGTGAATTCGAGGATATGGTCATTGTGCCGCTGTTCGCCATTGTTGCGGCGCTTGTGCTTGGTGCGTTGACCATGCTGGCGACCAGTGTGGAACCGGCGACGATCGCCAGGTCCTATCTGGCTCTGTTGCAAGGGTCAGTCGGTTCGATCAACGCGATTTCTGAAACCCTGACGGCAGCGACACCGCTCATCTTGGCCGGTCTCGGCCTTGCGCTCGGTTTCCGCGCTGGGCTTTTCAACATCGGCGCCGAAGGCCAGATCCTGATGGGAGGAATGGCGGCGGTGGTCACCGGGTTCAGTTTTCCCTGGCTTCCGGTCTTCGTGCTTTTGCCGCTTTGCCTGTTGAGCGGGGCATTGGCGGGAGCGTTTTATGCAGGGATCGCGGGTTGGCTGCGTGCCGCCACCGGTGCGCATGAGGTCATTTCCACGATCATGCTCAACCTGATTGCCTACCGGTTGATTGATTACTTGCTGCGGTTGCCGTTTGTGCAGCGCTCAGGCCGTAACGATCCCATTTCCAAATCGGTTCCCGACCACGCGGAATTGCCGAGATTGCTGGACTGGATTGACCCCAATCTTCGCGTTCATGCGGGCATTTTCCTGGCGCTTGCGGCGGTGTTTTTCGTCTACTGGCTGCTGTTCAAGACCAAAACCGGTTTTGAGTTCCGGGCCAGCGGCGCGAGCCCCGATGCCGCGCGGTTCGCCGGCATGCGATCAGGCCTGACAATCGTTCTGGCTATGGCTTCGGCCGGTGCGCTGGCCGGTCTTGCCGGGACAGTGCAGGTGCTCGGTGTGCTCGACAGGGTGACGCCGGGATTTTCCGCCGGCATCGGATTTGACGCTATCGCGGTGGCGCTGCTTGGCCGGTCGCACCCGGTCGGTGTGCTTTTCGCCGGATTGTTGTTTGGCGGGCTCGAAGCTGGCGGAAGGCAAATGCAGGTTGACGCCGGGGTCAGTATCGATCTGATCGGCATCATCCAGGCGCTGATCATTGTCTTCATCGCAGCACCCATGCTGGTGCGTGCAATATTCCCCTGGGGCTTTCGGAAGCCCGCAACAGATCAGGGTAATTAACAGTCATGGCGATGACCACTCAAACGACTTCCAATTCTCCGGCTGCCGTCGATATTGGCAAGCAGAAACATGCTAGAATCGCCGGGGCCGTGTTGATCGCAATGGCTGTGCTGGTGGCGCTGGTGTTCGGCGCGGGCAGTGACGGCAATGCGGTATTCCGGCTGTCGCGGCCAACCGATGCGCTTGTGCTTCCCGATCTGAGCGTGCCGGCGATGCAGTTCAACTACATCATCGCTGCCCTGCTGGCGTTCCTGGGCGTGCGCCAGTTCCTTCGCGGTGGCGTGCGCTGGTCGTCGCTGTCGCTCGGCATCGGCCTGGCATTGGTGGTCGTGACTTTTCTGGTCTGGGCAACCGCAGGCAAGGCATTTTCGCTCACCGGCATGCTGCAGGCGACGATGGTGCGTGCTGTGCCGATCGCGCTCGGGGGGCTCGCCGGCGTGCTGTGCGAACGGGTTGCGGTCGTCAACATCGCGATCGAGGGCATGTTGCTGGCCGGTGCATTCGCCGGGGCACTGATCGGATCACTCTTTGGTGGAATTGCCGGGTTGGCCGGTGCTGTGGTGGTTGGCGGATTGTTCGGATTTTTTCTGGCCGCCCTGGTGGTGACCTACCGGATGGACCAGATCATTGCCGGCGTGGTGATCAACCTGTTTGTTCTCGGATTGACATCCTATGTCAGCAGTCAGGTGTTTCAGGAATACCGGTCGCTGAACAATGCGCCGGTTTTCCGGGCGATCAAGATTCCGCTTCTCGGGGATATCCCGGTGATCGGCCCGATGCTGTTTTACCAGAACATCTTTGTTTATGGCGCGCTGATCATGGTGGCGGTGGCGACCTACTACCTGTTCCACACCCGCAGCGGGCTAAGGGCGCGGGCAGTGGGCGAGCATCCGCGCGCTGCCGACACGCTTGGCATCGATGTCTACAGAACACGCTTCATACATGTGACGCTCGGCGGCATGGTGGCGGGTTTTGGCGGCGCCTGGTTTACGCTGGGTTCGGTTGGCCGGTTTGATGAGAACATGACCGGCGGACGCGGTTATATCGGGCTTGCCGCGATGATCTTCGGCCGATGGCACCCGGTGGGCGCGCTGATGGCGGCGCTGGTGTTTGGATTTGCCGATTCCATGCAGCAGAAACTGGCGCTGTTGCAGACGCCGATTCCGTCGGAGTTTCTCGCTATGGCGCCCTACATCGCCACGATAATCGTTGTGGCAGGCTTCATTGGACGGGCGAAGGCGCCGGCAGCCGATGGCCAGCCTTATATCAAGGAATAGGCCGCAAGCAGCTTTCCGATCGGCTTCTCAGCCGATGGCAGCGAGGAGCCGATCCCGGTGATGCAAGACCGCTGCCGTTGCCTGTTCGGTATCGAGCGCGTGCATGGCGACAACGCCGATGCAGGCTTCCGCGCTCAAGCCCGACCGGCCGGGTCGTGCCAGCGGAGCTGCCACACCGATGGCGCCTTGCTGCAACTGTCCGCGGGTCAGAGCAAAGCCGTCACGTCTTGCGGTTTGCAGATCTTCCGAATCGTCTCGCTGTGATGGCCGCTGCATGGCTATGGCGAGACCTGCCGCCCCCCTGGTGACAGGATGTCTGGCGCCGACCCGGTAGGATACTTTCAATAGAGGCTTTTCCGGTTCGGCAACTTCGATGGCGACACATTCATCGCCTTGCGCGATGCACAGGAATGCTGTCCCGCCACTGGCTTCAGCCAGCGAGCGCAGAACCGGCATGGCTGCGGCACGTAACTGTGGCTGATATTTCTCACTGAGCGCAACAATACCTCCGCCGATACAGATGCGGCCCTCGGCATCGCGGACAACCAGCAAATGCTGTTCGAGCGTGGCGACCAGACGGTAGGCAATCGCCCGGTGGACGCCAAGCGAGCTGGCAATTTCCGCAATCAGCAGGCCGGATGGGGCGCGGGAAACGATTTCCAGAACCTGCAGGCCGCGCGACAGGGTTTGCAAAGTGCTCATTTGACCTCCGTCCCTGCGATTTTGTTGACCCGAAGTTGTGTATCGCGTTACATATATAGAACATAATGTGCACTATTAGTAAATGGAGCAAAGTATGACTGAACGGCAAATGGGGACAGAGGTAAATCAGCAGGCACCGTCGGGGTGCCCGGTCCATGCAGGCGTGAGCGGATGTCCGGTATCGGCTGAAGCGCAGGCATTTGATCCGTTTGCGGCGGAATATCTAGCGAACCCGGCGGAGGCGCTGAAATGGTCACGTGATCAGGAGCCGGTGTTTTACAGCCCTCAGCTCGGCTATTGGGTCGTCAGCCGGTATGAGGACGTCAAGGCGGTGTTCCGTGACAACGTCACCTTCTCGCCGTCCATCGCGCTAGAACGGGTGGTGCCGCCAAGCGAAGAGGCGATGGAGACCCTCAAGCGCTACAATTACGAGATGAATCGGACCTTGGTGAACGAGGACGAGCCAGCGCATATGGAGCGCCGGCGGGTGCTGATGGAACACTTTCTGCCGGGCAATCTTGCCGCCAAGGAAGATATGATCCGTACTCTGACGCGGGAAAAGGTCGATGCCTTTGTCGATGCGGGCCGGGTGGATCTGGTTGCGGCAATGCTGTGGGAAATCCCGCTGACGGTGGCGCTGCATTTTCTCGGGGTGCCGAAGGAAGACATGGACGCGCTGAAGGAATTTTCCGTTGCGCACACGGTCAACACCTGGGGCAAGCCCTCGCCGGAACAGCAACTGAAAGTTGCGGATGCCGTCGGCCGGTTCTGGCAATATGCCGGACAGGTGCTCGACAAGATGCGCAAGGAACCCGATGGCAAGGGCTGGATGCATCACGCGATCCGGATGAATGCCGAACTCCCGGACGTGGTCACGGATTCCTATCTGCATTCGATGATGATGGCGATCATTGTTGCAGGCCATGAAACAACGGCGCTGGCGAGCACCAATGCGCTGAAATTATTGTTGTCGAACCGGCTTGTCTGGGAGCGGATCTGCAAGGATCCGGAGCTCATTCCCAATGCAATTGAGGAATGTTTGCGGCTTGAAGGCTCGGTGGTCGCCTGGCGCAGGCGGGCTACCCGGGCGACCGAGATCGCCGGTGTCGCCATTCCCGCAGAGGCGAAGCTGTTGATTGTCAGCGCCTCGGCCAATCATGATTCACGGCATTTCGAGAACGGCGATTTCCTCGACATCTATCGTGACAGCGCAGCCGAACATCTGACCTTCGGCTATGGCAGTCATCAGTGCATGGGCAAGAACTTTGCCCGTCTGGAAATGCGGATTTTTATCGAGGAATTGTCCCGTCGTCTGCCGCATATGCGACTGGTTGAGGATCAGGCGTTCACTTACCTGCCAAACCTTGCCTTTCGCGGGCCGGAAAAACTCATAGTCGAATGGGATCCGGCGCTCAATCCGGAGCGAACTGATCCGGCACTTGTCAGCCGCAGCGTTTCGTTTCCAATCGGCGCACCATCCAGCAAGGACATCGCCCGGACTGTCCGCGTCGCAGGAATAGAGTCCGTGGCGGAGGGTATCAAGCTCTTGCGCCTGGAAGACCCGGATGGCCTTCCACTCCCGGCCTGGACACCGGGTGCGCATATTGATCTGGTGGTTGGCGACTTTTCCCGGAAATATTCGCTGTGCGGCAATCCCTCGGATCCTGATTACACAATCGCTGTTCTGCGCGAGGAAGACGGGCGTGGCGGCTCGCGCTTTATCCATGATCAGCTCTCTGCCGGGATGACCGTGCGGTTGCGTGGTCCCAAGAATTATTTCCGGCTCGAGGGAGAGGCGGATTGTCATGTCCTGATCGCCGGGGGCATTGGTATCACGCCGATCATTGCGATGGCCGACCGTCTCAAGCAGCTCAACCAGGATTATGTGGTTCATTATTGCGGGCGCTCTCGCGGGGCGATGGCCTTCGCCGAGCGGCTGATCTCGGATCATGGCGCCCATGCGGTGCTGCATGTGTCTGATGAGGGCAGCCGGGCTGACCTCGCTGCAATCGTCGCCGAGTGTGGCGAGACCGGCGCCCGCATTCATGCGTGTGGACCGGCCCGTCTTCTTGATGCCTTGACCGGGCTTTGCGCTGATCTGCCGGACGGAACGTTCCGAAGCGAATTGTTTGTCACGGACACTGCCGGAGGAGCACAGGCCGGGGATACTGCTTTTGAAATAGAGCTTGAGGATTCAGACCTGAAGCTGATGGTACCCGCCGGGCAGACATTGCTTGAGACGGTACGCGCCGCGGGGATTGATGTGCCCAGCGATTGCGAAGAGGGGCTTTGCGGCAGCTGCGAAATTCGGGTGCTTGAAGGTGCGGTCGATCATCGCGACAAGGTTCTGTCGGCATCGGAGCGGGCGGAGGGAGGCAGGATGATGGCCTGTTGCTCGCGCGCCACCGGACAAAAGCTAAAGTTGGCGCTCTGATTTTCGCCGCGATGTTGCTTGCGAGGCGCGGCGCGACTATCAGGGACAAACAGACCAATCGCTGAAGCGGACCGGTGCATGCCCAAACTGCTGATTGTCACCGATGCCTGGCGGCCCCAGATCAACGGTGTCGTGCGGTCGATAGAAAACCTGGTGCGCGAACTGCAACAGTTTGACATCGAGGTCGATATTCTGTCGCCGGCGGAATTCTTCACAGTGCCATTGCCTGGCTATCCAGAGATCCGGCTGGCGCTGACCACGCCTGGACGGGTGTCTCGTCGCATAGCAGCTTCCAATCCGGATTTCATCCAGATCGCCACCGAGGGTCCACTGGGCCTGCTGGCCCGACGGGCTGCGCTGAAACGCAACGGTTTCACCTCGAGCTACCACACAAGGTTTCCGGAATATGTTTCGGCCCGTTATCCGATCCCGGAGAGGTGGCTCTACAGCTTCATGCGCTGGTTCCACAATGCCGGGCTCGGTTGCATGGTAGCGACCGCCAGCTTGCGGGCGGAACTCGAGGCCAAGGGTTTTGCCAATCTGCATATCTGGTCGCGTGGGGTGGATACCAAGCTGTTTCATCCCGGATATCCCGCGCCGCTGAATTTAACCCGGCCTGTGTTCCTGCATGTCGGGCGGATGGCGGTGGAGAAGAATGTCGAGACGTTTCTCGCCATGGATCTGCCCGGCAGCAAGCTGGTGGTGGGCGACGGCCCGATGCTTGAGGATTTCAAGGGGCGGTATCCCGATGTCACTTTCACAGGCGCCAAATCCGGGACCGAACTTGCTGCGCTTTACGCCATGGGCGATGTGTTCGTGTTTCCTTCGCTAACCGATACATTCGGTCTGGTGGTGCTTGAAGCACTGGCGTCAGGCGTCCCGGTTGCTGCCTATCCTGTTTCTGGTCCGAAAGACATTGTCGGTGACAGTGGGGCCGGTGTGGTAGACGCGGATCTGCACAAGGCAGCGCTGGCCTGTCTTGATCTCTCCGGCGACGTTGCCCGCGCCCGCGCGCTGGAATTTTCCTGGCAAGCCTGCGCCCGGCAGTTCCTGGATGCCACCTATGAAAGCTATGGAATCACGCGCTAGCCAAAGTGCAGCAACGGCGCTTTTTTCAGGACAGGAGGCAACTTCAACCGGGTGTGCACCAGGAGCGCTTAATCTCAATTTTTCCAACAATTGCAATTGTTTGTTTGTTCTCCGTTAACAGGCTTCGGGTAGTTTCGGGCAGCGCATGATGCGGACAGGAATTTGGGAAACGCCTTTCGGTGAAAAGGCAGGTGCGGATTTTCCGTTTGGTTTTCGCGTCTCATTTTTTGTCAATTAGACAAAATGTTTGTTAGACGGCAAGAGTCTGGCGCGGACCTGATTTTATCCAGCGAAGACTCGGCAGCGGAGCTTGGTAGATGCGTAATAAGTTACGGAACAGATGGTTTGACTGGGGCGCCGAGTTCAGCTTTTCAGCCATCCTATTTGGAGTGTTGGCGCTGGGGTTGATTTTCGATCACTTCGTCCTGGCCGCAGACAACGCAGCCAGCATTTACTCAAACATCGTTCAAATGGCGCTCTTCGGCTTTACTGCCACAGCCGTTCTGTATCTTGCCATTTCGCAAGTGGACCTCAAGGCAAAATTACGGTCCCTTGGTGAGAACTACAACAGAGTTCTCGCCCAATCGGAGCGGGACGTTCTGACTGGTGTTCACAACCGTGAGACGTTTATTTCGGAAGCCAAGCTGGCGCTTGAAACACATGGCAAGAACAAGTTTTTTGCAGTGCTTTTGATTGATGTCGACCATTTCAAGCAGGTCAATGACACACATGGTCATCCTGCAGGTGACCGTGTCTTGATCTTCGTTGCGGAGAAGCTCAGTGCGCATTTTCCTGGTGCCCGTGTGGGACGATTGGGCGGTGATGAATTCGCCGTTCTGATCGAATACTCAGACCCGATAACGGGCAAGTGGGTGCACGAATTATGTGCGGCCTTCATGGGTGGATTGGCCGATAAGGTCAGCATTGGCACCCAGCGACTGACGGTATCTGCTTCCATTGGGATCGCGATGGCACCGTATCACGGCAAAGCCTGGAGTTCGTTGTTCGTCAACGCGGATATGGCCCTGTATGCGTCCAAGAAAAGCGGCCGGGCCTGCTCGACGCTTTTTCAGGAAGACATGCTGACCGATATCCGCAACGAAAAGGCCCTGGTGCGCGAGTTGCGAGCGGCGATTTTGCTCAGGCACCTGCGGGTGGCATACCAGCCGATTGTTGACGCAAAGGGGCAACTGATCGCTTTCGAGGCGCTTTTGCGCTGGCGGCATGCGCTCAGGGGCGTCATTCCGCCGGATGTGTTTATCCCGGTGGCCGAACGGGCGCTGATGATTGGTGAGATCGGCAACTATGTGGTTCGTCAGGTCTGCGAAGATTTGGCGGATTTGCCCGACGTGTCGGTTAGCGTGAACCTTTCGGCCAATCAGATCGCGATGCCGGATCTGAAGCAGAAGATGCTCGATATCCTGGTGCAAACCGCGACAGATCCCCGGCGGATCGTGTTCGAAATAACAGAAAGCGCATCGCTGGCGGCAAATGCGCGGATTGCCAGCCAAATATCGGCGCTACAGGATGCCGGGTTCCGGATTGCGCTCGATGATTTTGGCATGGGCTATTCAGAGTTCAACCAGTTGCGTGCGCTTCCCTACGATGTGATCAAGATCGACAAGAGCTATATCTGCGCGCTTGGCACTGACCACGTGACTGATGTTTTCGTGAGTGCTGTGGTGGAGATCGCCCGCCGGTCCGGCAAATATGTCGTCGCCGAGGGCATCGAAACCGAAGATGATCTCTTGCGCGCCAGCGCTGCCGGCTGCGATCGTTTTCAGGGCTACTATTTTGGCCGGCCGGTGTTTCTGGATGAGATCGCGCGGGACCGTTTGGACTACAGCAAGCAGCCGGAAGATCATTCCGTGAGGACTGCGGTCGCCTGAGCCGCAAGCAGGTGTCGCCGTCAGGGATCGCGCTTCCACACGCAGATAGGAGGGCGGGTTCCTGTAGAGATCAGAGCGCTGGTGTTGCTGGCCATGAGCCGACTGCCTCGCTAGGCTTGTAGCCGCAGATGCTGATTCTGCCGGAATGACCATATAGGTAGTGCAGGAGTTGAAGTGGATGGCGACGGTTTCCTGGCGGGCCCCACTGATCACATTCGGAATTTCCGTACTCGGAGCCGGCTTGGCACTCGCGCTGTCTTTCCCCGCACCATTCCTGACAGGGCCGGCAATGGCTGTGACACTGGCCGGGATTGCCGGGATCAAGACCGAAGCACTTCCTCCGCGGTTGCGCGAAGTGGTTTTTGTCATTCTTGGATTGACCATCGGACAGGGCGTCACGCCGGATGTGCTTGGAGCGATGCAGACCTGGCCGGTAACGCTGGCTGCATTGGCCGGCAGCCTTATGGCGATCATTTTCATCATCCCGGCGATTCTTGTCCGGTTTTGGTCAATGGATCAGGCGACAGCGTTCCTGTCGTCCTCGCCTGGACACCTGAGTTATGTCCTGGGATTGAGCGAGGGAGCCAAAGCCGATCTCAGGACAGTCAGCATTGTTCAATCAATCCGGGTTCTTGCGCTGACCTTGCTGGTTCCGGTCGCGGTCACGTTGGTTGGTCAGGCGCCACAACCGGCGCTGGAGGTTCCGGCTGAAACGGCTCCATTGCCGCTTTTCGTCATGTTTGTGTTCGCCGGTTTTGCAGGATATCTGTTGCAACGGCTTCGATTGCCTGCGGCTTACCTGATTGGCGGGATGCTGGTTTCCATCGTCGCGCATGTGACGGGGCTGGTCAGCGGTGTGATGTCCTTCTGGCTTGTGGCGGTGGCGTTTATCTCATTGGGTGGTTTGATAGGGTCCAGGTTTTCCGGGGTAACGTGGCTGCAACTGCGCCATGCCTTGGGCGCGGGTGTTCTGGTCACGGTGTTGAGTGTTCTTCTGGCGGCAGTCTTCGCGCTTGTCGCCCATTGGGTCACCGGTATGGATCTGATCGCCATTCTGATCGCTTTCGCACCGGGTGGGCTTGAAACCATGGCGGCGATGTCGGTCATTCTGGGGATAGATCCGACCTTCGTGGCGAGCCATCATGTGGCGCGATTGCTGATGTTGACGGTGATTGTCCCCTTCTTTGTTCTGCGTGGCCGGGGAGTTTAAGGCTTCAACTCAGCTTTTTCACGGTTACGGCATTTTATTGCAAGGCCACCTGCATTATGTGGAGGGGGTCCGAAACGACAAACCGTGGAGTGCAACGTGAGCGTGACCAAAGAAGAGGTTCTGGCCAAATTGAGATCGGTCAAGGGGCCGGATCTTGAAGGCAATATTGTTGATCTCGGGCTCGTCTCGGAGATTTTCATCGCCGATGCGAAGGTCTATTTCTCGCTGACGGTTCCAGCCGCCCGTGCGCAGGAACTTGAACCCCTGCGCGAGGCCGCTGAGCGCGCCACCAAGACCGTTCCCGGTGTCCAGGGCGCCATGGTGGCGCTGACGGCCAGCAAAGAGCCTGGTTCAACGCCTGAGCCGCCGCGCCCCGCCGCAAAACCTGCATCACACAGCCACGCGCCGGCAAAACCTGCTCAGCCGCAAGGCAAACCCAAGACGGATGTGCCCGGGATCAGTACGATCATCGCGGTTGCCTCGGGCAAGGGCGGCGTTGGCAAATCAACCACCGCAGTCAATCTGGCGCTCGGGCTTCAGGCGACCGGTCTCAAGGTGGGTGTGCTGGACGCTGATATTTACGGCCCGTCGATGCCTCGGCTGCTTGGTATCTCCGGACGTCCTGAACAGCTTGAAGGCCGGATGCTCAAGCCGATGGAAAACTATGGCCTGAAGGTCATGTCGATGGGCTTTCTGGTCGATGAGGACACGCCAATGATCTGGCGCGGACCGATGGTCATCTCGGCGCTCAACCAGATGCTGCGCGAAGTGGCCTGGGGTGAACTCGACGTACTGGTTGTCGACATGCCGCCAGGCACGGGTGATGCCCAGCTGACGATGGCGCAGAATGTGCCGCTGGCCGGTGCGGTGATTGTCTCGACCCCGCAGGATCTGGCGCTGATCGATGCCCGCAAGGGGCTCAACATGTTCAACAAGGTCAATGTGCCGGTGTTGGGCATCGTCGAGAACATGAGCTATTTCATCTGCCCTGATTGCGGCAGCCAACATGACATTTTCGGCCATGGCGGCGCACGTGACGAGGCAACGCGCATTGGCGTGCCGTTCCTGGGTGAAGTGCCTCTGGCGATGCCGATTCGTGAAACCTCCGATGCTGGCCGGCCGGTTGTGGCCACTGCCGCAGACGGTCCGCATGCGAAGGTCTATCTCGAGATCGCCGCCAAGGTCCGCGCCCGTCTGGAAGAGCTTTCCGGAGACGGTGCGCGGGTGATGCCGGAGATCGTATTCGAATAGGGCCGGATCAGACTTCGGCGCTCAGTCTCGCAAACAGCGCCAGCAGGCCCTGATCGAGGACGTCGCTTTGCGGCTCGCTCTGTGACGAGTTGCAGGCGATGACTGTTTGCGTGTCCGGATCGCAATAGAGAAACTGGCCGTGGATGCCTGCGGCCAGGAATGCGTTCGATCCGCCGCCGACCTGGTACCAGTTGTTGCGGTAGCGGCCGGTCTTGAGAAAACTGGCTTGTGTGCCGCGGGCCCAGACACCTTCATCGCCGTTTTGCTGCATGTCGGCGATCCAGCGCGGGGAGACGATCTGGTTGCCTTTGGCAGAGCCGCCATTGATCAGCATTTGCCCGAGCGCCAACAGGTCATGGGGGCGGCAGGAGACGCCACCTGCTGTGCGCGGCGCTCCTTCAGGGTCAACGGTAACAAATGCATCGGCTGAGGCGCCCAGCGGCTGCCAGAGAAGCCGGGCACACAGATCCGGAAAGCGTTCGCCGGTTGCGCGCTCAAGCACGATGCCGAGCATGTCGGAGTTTGGCGAGAGGTAATCATGATCACTGCCATGCGGGCCGGAAGCTTTTTGAAGGCCGCACAGGAAAGACAGCATGGCTTCGTCATTTCCGTCGCTTGAGGCTGGGTTCCAGGACATGGCGCGCCTGTAGCGGGCATAGGCTTCCAGCGACAGATAAGATTCGTCGAAATCGAGACTGACCCGCATGTCGAGCAGATCCTGAACGGTGGCGTCGGCATAGGCGCTGTTTTTGGCCTCGGGAACCAGGTTTCCAACTGGCGTGGAAGGATCAAGAACGCCCTGATCCTGAAGAATGCCTGCCACCAGGGCGGTAATGGACTTGGAAATCGAGAAGATCAGATGCGGATCGCTGCGATCGACGCCCTGAGCATGCCATTCGCAGACCAGCTGGCCGTTCCTGGACAGGATGAAACTGTCGGCTTCGCTGCGTGTGAGCAGATCTGAAATCGAGTGGTTCGCGTCAGGACTGGCCGGGCGTGCAAGCAGCTCCGGGTTTTCGGCAACCGGCGGCAAGGTGGAGGGTGTTGCCGTTTTGATGCGGGCAGAGCGCACCATTTCCGCCACATTTCGGAATGCCCAAAAGCTGTAAGGCCGGGTGCGCCAATTGGCGAGCGAGATTGCTTCGCGTGGAAAACCGTTCAATTCCTGAAACTTGGTGGCGCGGGCCATAATCTACCTCATATTTCGACCTCTTGCAGAGGTGCAGTAAAAACTTGAATGAAAGGGTTTCCTTTTCCTGGAAGCATTCTAAACTAGGTCGTCTTCCGATTGGAAGCACAGCCTGAGGCCCGGAGCGAGAAAATGCGGTTAACACGCCAAACCAATTACGCCGTGCGGATATTGATGTATTGCGCAGCGAATGACGCGCCCCTGAGCCGCATTGGTGACATCGCCAAGGCGTATTCGGTTTCGGAACTGTTTCTGTTCAAGATCCTGCAACCGTTGACCAAATCCGGCCTGGTTGAAACCGTTCGCGGCCGCAATGGCGGTATCCGGCTCGGGCGTGCCGCTGACAAGATCACACTGCTCCATGTGGTGAAGGTGACTGAAGACAATTTCGCCATGGCGGAATGCTTCGAGAATGATGCGAGTGAATGTCCGCTGGTTGATTCGTGTGCTTTGAACTCCGCACTGAGAAAGGCTCTGGGTGCCTTTTTCGAAGTGTTGTCGAGCTACACGATCGATGATCTGGTCAAGGCCCGGCCATCTATCAACTTCCTGCTCGGGCTTGAAGAGCACTCGGCTGCTCCGGCTGCGTAAGATATTTCTCGCAACTCAAATCCAATTTCTTCTCGATTGACGACTGCGCAGAGTGCTTGCAGCGCAGCCGGGCGGTATCGCCAATTTCCTTGCAGTTTACTCAACACTCCGGTTTGAACTGTGTGGGCGTTTCCGGTTGCTCGGGATTCCTCGCATTGGACTTGTAAGCCAGCGATGGCTAATCTAAACGATTAGAGACACGAAAATACGCGATTTGCGCGGTGTTTCTGAATAGGAGCGGTCTGTGAGCACGACGGTATCTTCGGATTGGTGGCGCGGTTGCGTTATCTACCAGGTCTATCCGCGTTCTTACCAGGACACATCGGGCGACGGCATTGGCGATATTCGCGGGATCATCCGGCGGCTGGACCACATTGCCTCGCTGGGTGTCGACGCTATCTGGCTGTCGCCGTTCTTCAAATCGCCGATGGCCGATTTCGGTTATGACGTGTCGGATTACTGCGATGTTGATCCGATGTTCGGCACGTTGTCGGATTTCGATGAACTGGTTGAGCTTGCCCATGCGAAAGGGCTCAAGATCATCATTGATCAAGTGATCTCTCATTCGTCTGATCAGCACACCTGGTTCAAGCAAAGCCGGTCAAGCCGGGACAACGCGAAGGCCGATTGGTATGTCTGGGCCGATCCGAAGCCCGATGGCACCGCGCCAAACAACTGGTTGTCGATTTTCGGCGGGCCGGCCTGGGAGTGGGATACGGTTCGGCGGCAGTATTACATGCACAATTTTCTGGCCTCGCAGCCGGATCTCAATTTCCACAATGCCGATCTGCAGGACGCCATTCTGGATACGGTCCGTTTCTGGCTCGACCGGGGAGTCGACGGGTTTCGTCTCGACACCGTCAACTTCTATGTTCACGACAAGCTGTTGCGCGACAACCCGCCACTGTCACGATCGGCGGAAGATGGCAACTTCATGGGCGTGGATGCGCCCGATACGAATCCCTACGGCTTTCAGGACCATCTCTACGACAAGTCGCAGCCTGAAAACATTGTCTTTCTGCAACGGCTGCGGGCCTTGCTGAATGAGTATGAGGGACGGGCAACGGTTGGCGAGGTCGGCGATGGACGCCGCTCGCTCAAGACAGTCGCGGCCTACACCAATGGCGGCGACAAGCTGCACATGTGCTACACATTCGACATGCTGGGCGGTGAGTTTTCGGCCGAGCATTTCCGCCGCAGCATTTCGAATTTCCAGTCGGTGGTGCAGGACGGCTGGGTCTGCTGGGCGTTTTCGAACCATGATGTCGAGCGGCATGTCTCGCGCTGGATGCAGGAAGGCGATGACCCGGAGCATCTGGCACGATTTGCCATCACTATGCTGTCCTCCTTCCGCGGTTCGATCTGCCTCTATCAGGGCGAGGAACTGGGGCTGGAAGAAGCCGAGATCGCGTTCGAAGACCTCACTGATCCCTACGGCATCCGGTTCTGGCCGGCCTACAAGGGACGGGACGGCTGCCGTACGCCGATGGTGTGGGAGAAGGATGCTGCCAATGCAGGGTTTTCGGATGCGGCGCGGACCTGGCTGCCGGTTCCTGAAAGCCACCGCGCCCATGCGGTTGATCAGCAAGAAAAGGTTCATGGCTCGGTTCTCAACTACTACCGGACCATGCTGGCCTTCCGCAAAAGTCATCCGGCTCTGATCGACGGTGACATGATTTTCATCGAGACCAACAAGGATGTTCTGGCTTTCATCCGCCAAACCGCGGAGCAGAGGCTTGTCATTGTGCTCAACCTGCATCGTGATCCGCAGTCGGTCACATTGCCGGACAATCTGGCGGTCAGGGAAGTGCTGCATCTGCCCGGATGCGCCGGCGGCATTCATGATGGCGTGGTGACGCTGCGCGGACTCGACGGGTTTTGCGGGCTGCTGTGATGCTCTGAGGCCCTGATGGCCGCGTGCTGATCAGTCGCCGTCGTCGGGAATTTTGAGGATGTTGCCGCAGGCCTTGCAATGCACCGCGTCAGCATCGTGACGATACAGACCGCAGTTCGGGCAGCGAAAGGTCACCTTGAACGGCCGCACCACTGCCTGGGCGAGGCGGACAAACAGCGAAATGCCGACAATCATTGTGACGATGGCCGTCAGTTTTCCAAATGTGCCGGGCAGGATGATGTCGCCGAAGCCGGTGGTGGTCACCGTCGCCACGGTGAAATAGAGCGCGTCGACAAAGCCGTCGGTGCCTTCCTGGCGGTAGAAGAAGAATGTGTAGACAAACCCGGTGGTCATGAACAGGAAGACCACGACGTTGATCGAGGCGCGGATGACGTCGGTGAGTTCCGACTGACCGATCTTGCGCAAGCCGACTTTAAGCAGTGGACTCTGGCCTATGGCCCAGATGCGCATGGCGCGCAGAAAAGCGAAATTATAGAGCAGGTTGGGCAACAACAGCGTTCCCAGGATCACCAGATCTACCCATGTCATTGACTTGAGCAGCCAATCGCCCGGGCGGCGCGCGATGGCCGCCTTGACCAGCAGTTCCAGAGCGATCCACGCCGCGATCAGGTAGTCGAGCACGAGATAGCTGGTTCCGGCGCGCAGATAAGGCCCGAAGATGAAGAAGGCGATGATGGCCAGATCGATGCAGGCGAGAACCGCCTGATACCTTATCGCGGCTCGGCTTTCGCCGGTATAGAGCTGACGCAGCGTTTGCCTGAGTTTGTCGCGTCTGATCATCCGGCCATGCCTGATTTCCCGTCGTCATCGATCCCGGACACGCGGCAAAGCCGGGACCGTCATTCTTTGTCGCAGGCTCACTCGATCAAGGCAAATGCATCGACATCGACCATGCCCATATCGGAGATCTTGAGATGCGGGATCACCGGCAGCGCCAGGAAGGCCAGTTGCAGGAACGGCTCGTCGAGCGTGCCGCCAAGCTGTTTTGCCGCTGCGCGCAGCGGCGTGAGTTTTTCACGCACCTGCTCGAATGACAGATCACTCATCAGCCCGGCAATCGGCAAGGCGATTTCGGCGAGCACCTTGCCCTCGGCGGCGACAACGAAACCGCCGCGGATCTGGCTCAGGCGGTTGGCGGCCAGCGCCATATCGGCCTCGTCGGCGCCGACAACGCAGATATTGTGGCTGTCATGGCCGACAGTCGAGGCGATGGCGCCGCGCTTGAGCCCAAAGCCCTGAACGAAGCCGGTGGTGATGTTGCCGTTCTTGCCGTGGCGCTCGATCACCGTGATCTTGAGGATGTCGCGCGACAAATCACCCTTTGTCTCGCCGTTCTCGATCGGCAACTCGAACTTGCGGTGCTCGGTGATGATCTTGCCGGGCACGATGCCGATCACCGATGTGGCGACCCGGTTTCTTCGCACGGCGAAGCTCTCGGCTGAAAGCGACGGGGCGTGGACACTGTCCATGCCGACCGGCGCGGTCGTGGCGCGGGTAGCGAACAACTCATCGGTGACGATGCGGCCGGCGGAGAAAACCATCTGAGCGTTGCAGTCCTCGAGGCTGTCGAGCACCACCAGATCGGCGCGCCAGCCCGGCGCCACAAGGCCACGATCCTTGAGCCCGAAGGCGCGGGCAGCCGAGATCGAGGCGGCGCGGTAGATCGCCAGTGGCTCAACGCCGTTGGCGATGGCGTGGCGGATCATGTAATCGAGATGGCCGTGCTCGGCGATGTCGAGCGGATTGCGGTCGTCGGTGCAAAGCGCCAGAAACGGTGAATTGCGTTCGGTGATGATCGGGATCAGCGCATCGAGATCGCGCGATACTGACCCTTCACGGACCAGCACATGCATGCCCTTGGACATTTTCTCCAGCGCTTCCTCGGCGGTGGTCGATTCATGCTCGGTGCGGATGCCGGCGGCGAGGTAGCCGTTGAGGCCAAGCCCGCGCAACAACGGCGCGTGACCGTCGATATGGCCGCCCTGAAAAGCCTCGAGCTTGGCCATGCAGGCCGGATCCTTGGCCAGCACGCCGGGGAAATTCATGAATTCGGCAAGACCGATCACCTGTGGATGGTCTCGGAACGGCAGCAGGTCCTCGATATCCAGCCGGGCGCCGGCGGTTTCGAGATGGGTGGCAGGCACACAGCTTGAGAGCTGCACCCGGATGTCCATGATGGTCTGTTCGGAGCAGTCCAGAAAGTATTGGATGCCGGCGGCGCCGATGACATTGGCGATCTCGTGCGGATCGCAAATTGCCGTGGTGATGCCGCGGGGCAGCACACAGCGGTCAAATTCATGCGGTGTGACCAGCGAACTTTCGATATGCAGATGAGTGTCGATGAAACCCGGCACAACGATCTTGCCGGAGATGTCGATCTCCTCGACGCCGGAATAGCTTTCCAGCGTGCCGACGATGCGATCCCCGCAAATGGCGATATCGCCCTCGCGCAACTCGCCGGTGGTGAGGTCGAACAGCTTGCCGCCCTTCAAGACAATGTCGGCAGGCTTTCTGCCCGCGCCCTGGTCAATCATGTCGCCAAGTCTGTCCGTCATGGCTGGTCCTTTTTGCCGTGCGTCCGAATCAAAAACCGGCCGGCATCTCTGCCGGCCGGTCCAGTTTACCCCAAAAGGGTGATTACATCTTGTCTGTGACTTCAGATGTCCATGCGCCTTCCGGCTGCTTGGTGATGATGCCCTGATCGAGCAGCGCCTTTGCAGTCCGCTCATAGGCTTCCGGGATCAGCTTGGCATCGGGTTCGCCGATCAGCTTGGCCACTTCGCCCATCATCCGGACCTGGTGGTTTTCGTCCTGGCCGCCATTGTCCATGACGATGGAAGCGGCTTCTTCGGGATTGGCAATGGCATATGCCCAGCCCTTCATCGACGCATTGACGAACTTGACCATTTTTTCGACATAGGCCGGATCCTTGAGATTGTCCTCAAGCGCATAAAGACCGTCTTCGAGCAGGTCGTTGCCCATTGCCGTATAGTTGAAGACGATAAGATCTTCTGCCTTGTACCCAGCGTCGATGAGCTGCCAGTATTCATTGTAGGTCATGACCGAAATGCAATCGGCCTGCTTCTGGATCAACGGCTGCACGTCAAAGCTCTGCTTGAGCACCGTGACGCCATCAGCGCCGCCCTCGGTGGAGAGGCCGAGCTTGTTCATCCAGGCAAAGAATGGATATTCATTGCCGTAGAACCAGACGCCCAGCGTGTGGCCCTTGAAGTCTTCTTCGGTCTGGACCGGGCCGTCTGCCGGGCAAACCAGCTGCATGCCGGCCTTCTTGTATGGCTGGGCGATGTTGACCAGGCCAACACCCTTTTCGCGGGCTGCAAGCGCACCGCCCATCCAGTCGACGATGACGTCAGCGCCGCCGCCGGCAATCACCTGTTCCGGAGCAATGTCGGGGCCGCCCGGCTTGATTTCGACGTCGAGACCGGCTTCGTCATAAAAGCCCTTGTCCTTGGCGACGAAGTAACCGGCGAACTGGGCCTGGGCGACCCATTTGAGTTGCAGCGTCACCTTGTCGGCAGCGTTTGCGGCGCCTGCCATCAGTGTCATGGTGAGTGCCAGTGTCAGTCCAATTGTTTTTTTCATTGTTGGTTCCTCTCTGGTTATGGCTCTGGACTATCTATCTGCGATAGCTCGGATGCCAGAATGTGACAGAGCGCTCAAGAAGTGCAAGCGCCCCATAAAACAGTGACCCGACAATAGCCGCCATGGCGATTTCCGCCCAGACCATGTCGAGATTCATCCGACCCACTTCGGTCGAAATTCGAAAGCCCATGCCAACGATCGGCGTGCCGAAGAACTCGGCGACGATGGCGCCGATCAGCGCAAGCGTCGAGTTGATCTTGAGGGCGTTGAAGATGAAAGGCATTGCCGCCTGAAGCCTGAGCTTGAGCAGCACCTGCCAATGGGTGGCGCCGTAGGTGCGCATCAGGTCGCGCTCCATATCGCCGGTGGCCGCCAGCCCTGCCAGTGTATTCACCAGCATCGGGAAGAAGGTCATGACGATGACAACGGCTGCCTTGGACTGCCAGTCGAAACCGAACCAGATCACCATGACCGGCGCAATGCCGATCATCGGTAGGGCCGAGACCATGTTGCCGATTGGCAGCAGACCGTTGGCGAAAAAGCGGAAGCGGTCGGCCAGAATGGCGACGAGGAATCCTGTCAGCGAGCCGACGACATAGCCGAACAGCACAGCCTTGAGCACAGTCTGGCGGAAATCAGCGGCCAGGATCGAGGTCGAGGTGGTGATCCTGAGCCCGATGGCCGAGGGTGGCGGTAATAACACGAAGGGAACTCCGGCGCCTCTGACAATGCATTCCCACAGGATAACCACCCAGATGCCGAACAGGGCAGGCACTATGATGGCCGAGCCGCGTCCCTCGCTGCCGCGACTGCCGTCGCCGGACAGCACCGTAACCAGCCGCCAGCCCAAAAGCCAGGCCGCGATCAGAGCCGAGAAATAGCCCGCAGTGGCGGTGCCAAATGCGCCGGTGAGACCTCCAATCAGCATGGCCGCTACGCCGAAACTTGAAAGCGTCAGAACAGTTGTTTGCAAGGTGAAGCTGAGCCGTAGCATCGACAGCAGCGCACCAGCGGCCAGTATCGCCACCACGGTCAGCGACGAGGTTTGGCTCATGCCGACGGTGAATGGCAGTGCGGTGAAGCTGTAGAGAGTTGCCAGCAGCGACATCAGCGCCTGCCAGTTGGGACGGAACACGCTCATTGGGTTTTTGCTCCCATGCGGGCGTTGACGAACCGGCCGACGACATCGACTGCCGTGACCAACAGGATGGCGACGACCGAACCGGCAATCAGGGCTGCAAAGATATCGACGGTCTGGCTGTAATAGGAGCCGGCCAGCAGTTTGGAGCCGATGCCGGCAACCGCGCCGGTGGGCAATTCGCCGACGATGGCGCCGATCAGGCTTGCGGCGATCGCGACCTTCATCGAGGTGAAGAAGAAGGGGACCGAGGCCGGGATGCGCAGCTTCCACAGCGTCTGCAGCTTGTTGGCTGAATAGGTTCGCATCAGGTCGAGGTGCAGCACGTCAGGCGAGCGCAAGCCCTTGACCATGCCGACGGCGACCGGGAAGAATGACAGATAGGTGGAGATCAGTGCCTTTGGCAGCAGCCCGGTGACGCCGATGGCCGACAACAGCACGATGATCATCGGCGCGATGGCCAGAATGGGGATCGTTTGCGAGGCGATGATCCAGGGCAGGAACGAGCGGTCGAGCGCCGGGATATGGACAATGCCGATGGCGATGACCACGCCGAGGGCTGTGCCCATGGCAAAGCCAAGCAGCGTTGCCGACAGCGTGATCCATGAATGATAGACCAGACTGCGCTTTGACCACGGCTTGACCGTCAGAGTGTTCTTCCAGAGATTGGATGCGACCTGATGCGGCGCCGGCATGGTCGGCTTCGGTTGGCTCATGGTCTTCATGAGGAATTCGGTTGCGGTGCGGGTCTCACCGGCGCGGCGGTCGAAGTCGCGCTGGAACGGCGCATTCATCGAATAGGCGGCAAAGTACCAGGCGATAAGGATCACCAGCAGGATCGACCCGACGGGGACCAGACGGTCCTTGATGAAGCTGCTTTCGTTCATCCGTGTTTTCCTTGCGGCCAGACGATCATAGTGACGGCAACGATCCCCAGCGTGATGCCGCCAACCTGCATGGTTGACGGGCGTTCGCCGAATATCAGCAATCCGATCAGGTTGATCAGCACCAGTTGCAGCACGGCGGAGAGTGACATTGCGACGGCAAGCCCGCTTTCGCGCATCACCCGCACCATCATAAGGTTGCCTGCGGTGTAGAGGGCAATGCCGACAACCAGCAGCCAGACCGACGGCCGGTCGACATAGACCCGGAGGCTGCTTGCGGCAGCCATGAAGATCACCATCACACCTGCCAGCCAGATCATCAGCGAAGGGCTCATTGGGCGCCTCCCTGCCAGCGCATCCATAGTGTCGGGATGCCCTCGTCGGTGGTGTCGTCGCGACGGGTGGGGTCTTCATGAAAGTCCTCGCGCTTGTAAAAATGCAGGGCATCGACGTTGCGTTCGAACACGGTGAGCTCGAGGCCATCGGGATGTGCTGTCTTGGCCGCGTCGAGCAGCATCTTGCCGACGCCCTTGCCGCGCGCGCCGGGCCGCAGATAGAGCGCGGGAACAAAGCCGTCATCACTCATCGACAGGTAGCCGAGGATTTCGCCGTGCTCCTCCACCACAAACATGGTGCGGCTTTCGAGTAGCGAGGGGACGAACAGCGCCTCAACGGCACTGTGGTCGATGGTCCGCGGAAGCCATTCTGTGGCGTCGATATAGTCATTGATGATTGCTGCGCACACCGGCAGGTCGGCGACATTGGCCAGACGCAGCACCGGTGCGCTGTCTTGTTTTCGCAGCGCGCTACTCATCATAGCTGTGTCCGGCTTTGAGGCCCTCGCGCACCTGGTGGGCGATCTTGAGGAATTCCGGGGTTTCGCGGATGTCGAGCGGCCGGTCGGTGCCCAGATCGCAATCGATGATCTCGTGGATGCGGCCCGGGCGCGGGCTCATCACCACGATCTTGGTCGACAGGAACACCGCTTCCGGAATCGAGTGGGTGACAAAGACCACGGTCTTTTTTGTTTTCGCCCAGAGCTTGAGCAGTTGCTCGTTCAAGTGATCGCGGACAATCTCGTCGAGCGCGCCAAAAGGCTCGTCCATCAGCAGCATCGCTGGCTCTACGGCAAGCGCCCGGGCGATGGAGGCGCGCTGCTGCATGCCGCCCGAGAGCTGCCAGGGGAACTTCTTCTCGAAACCAGTCAGATTGACCAGCTCCAGATTGCTCTTGATCCTTGCGATGCGGGTGGCTTTGTCGAGTCCCATGACTTCCAGCGGCAGCGCGACATTTTCCTCAATCGTGCGCCAGGGAAGAAGAGCAGACTGCTGGAACACATAGCCGTAGGCGCGGGCGAGGCGGGCCTGTTCGGGCGTCATGCCGTTGACCGACACCGAGCCGCCGGTTGGCTTTTCCAGATCGGCGATAACCCGCAGCAATGTGGTCTTGCCGCAGCCGGACGGGCCGATCAACGAAACGAATTCGCCCTCGGCAATATCAAGGGTGATGTCCTTGAGCGCATGAACCGGACCGTCATTGGTCTCGAAGGTGAGGTCGAGGTTTTTGGTGGAGATGACGGTTGCTGTCACTGGCAGATCCTGTTCCGTCTGGAATGTGTTGTGCTCATCAATTCTCCATTCCTGTATGGGCTCGTCTCACGCACTGCGCTGATCAATTGCATCGGCTGACCGTGAACTCGTGCTCGTCGCCACCCTGCATTTTGAAATGGAGAGCGGCTGGATCGTCGTAGCTTGGTCTGACAAGGTAGGTCGAGACCCACTCTTCGCCTTCTCCGGAGCAGAGTGCCGTGACCACCGCGCGACCGTAGGAGGCGGACAGAACCTGGAGAAAATCACAGCCCGATTCATGAAATTCAACATTCTGCGGGCTGACGATGATCTTGCTGTCGCTCATGGATGCCTGCTCGGGGTCGAATGCGCAGCCAGCTTCGTTTCCGTATTTACCATCAATTTGCAGCATGTCGGCAGATGCCGGGACAGCCAGAATGCCCGCGAGACATGCAGCACTCAGCAAACCTGCAAATCTGTGCTTGATCACGATCCTCATACCCCGCTCGCCGGAATGCCGGTGCGTTCGACCTTGCGTGGGGAAGAAACTTCCTTCCAGGTCGACAGCGCCTTGTTGGTCGGCGTCACCGGTTCGCGCTTGACGAATTCGCCGTGGCCTTCCTGCGGCTTGACTTCACCATCGTCGATGGCGACGCGGCCGCGGGTCAGCGTGTAGCGCGGCAGGCCCTTGACCTGCTTGCCTTCAAAGACGTTGTAATCGATCGCTGACTGCTGGGTGCTGGCGGATATCGTCTTGGATTTTTCCGGGTCCCAGACCACCAGATCAGCATCGGCGCCGACGAGCACCGCCCCCTTCTTCGGGTAGCAGTTGAGGATCTTGGCGATGTTGGTCGAGGTGACGGCGACGAACTCGTTCATGGTCAGCCGTCCGGTGGCCACACCATAGGTCCAGAGCATCGGCATGCGGTCTTCGAGGCCACCGGTGCCGTTGGGGATTTTTGTGAAATCGCCAACGCCGAAGCGTTTCTGTTCGGTCGAGAAGGCGCAGTGGTCGGTGGCGACCACCTGCAGCGAGCCTGCCGACAGACCGGCCCAGAGTGAATCCTGATGCATCTTGTTGCGGAACGGCGGGCTCATCACCCGGCGTGCGGCATGATCCCAGTCGGGATTGGCGTATTCGCTTTCGTCCAGCGTGAGATGCTGGATCAGCGGCTCGCCCCAGACCCGCATGCCCTTCTGTCGGGCGCGACGGATGGCTTCGTGGCTCTGCTCGCAGGAGGTGTGCACCACATAGAGCGGCGTGCCGGCCATGTCGGCGATCATGATGGCGCGGTTGGTGGCTTCGCCCTCGACTTCAGGGGGACGGGAATAGGCGTGCGCCTCGGGACCGTTGTTGCCATCGGCCAGCAGTTTGGCTTGCAGCTGGGCCACCACGTCGCCGTTTTCAGCGTGAACCATGGCGATGCCACCAAGTTCGCCGACGCGGCTGAACGAGGAATACATCTCGTCATCATCAACCATCAGCGCGCCCTTGTAGGCCATGAAGTGCTTGAAGGTGGTGATGCCCTTTTCCTTGACCACGGTCTCCATCTCGTTGAACACCTGCTCGCCCCACCAGGTGATCGCCATGTGGAAGGAGTAATCGCAATGGGCGCGGGTCGACTTGTTGTCCCACATGGTCAGGGCTTCGAGCAGTGATTGACCGGGGGCGGGCAGGGCGAAATCGATCACCATGGTGGTGCCGCCGGCAAGGGCCGCACGGGTGCCGCTTTCAAAATCATCAGTCGAATAGGTGCCCATGAACGGCATTTCGAGATGGGTGTGCGGGTCAATGCCTCCGGGCATGACATAGCAACCGGTGGCATCGAGCGACTTCTCGCCGACCAGGTTTGGGCCGATGGCGGTGATAACGCCGCCCTCAATCATCACATCCGCCTTGTAGGTCAGATCGGCGGTGACGATGGTTCCGTTCTTGATGACGGTGGTGCTCATGATGCACGTCCTCTTGCTGTTCCAAATTTCGTTTTGTCCGGCCGTCTTGATGCGGCCTTTCAAAAAATGCTGGTCGTCTAGTCGGCGTAGCCGGGGTTCTCGCGGTCGAGCACCCGTTTCATTTCCTCGAAATGCGAGAATTCGGCGTCCTTGTAGACGTCCCATTCCTGCGCGACGGATTCGGCCAGTTCATCGTTCATCACGTTGAGCGGTTGGCCGGTCGAATAGGCCAGCACCATGGTGCGTGCGGCGCGCTCGAGATGGTACATCGCGTCAAAAGCTTCGGCGACCGTTGGGGCCACGGTTGTGACGCCGTGATTGGCCATCATGACGGATGAGTGATTGCCGATGGTGGCAGCGATGCGCTCGCCCTCGGCTTCCTCGGATGCGATGCCGCCGAAACTCATGTCCATCGCCAGCCGGTTGAAAAACCGCGCGGTGACTTGATCAATCGGCTTGATCGAGGGATCTTTCAGACCCGCAAGGGCTGTGGCGTGGGGCGGATGCAGATGCAGCGCCACGCGGGCATGCGGTACATTCCTGTGAATGGCGGAATGGATCGACCAGGCCGATGGGTCGGGTGCGTCCGGCCGGTTCATCGTGTCTGGATCGTCAGCATCAACCAGCAGCAGTTCGCTGGCCTTGGCGCGGGAGAAGTGCTTCCAGCGCGGATTGACAAGGAATTTCTTGCCATCTGGCGAGACGGCGGCGGAGAAATGATTGGCGACGCCTTCGTGCCAATCGTAATAAGCCGCCAATCGGAGCGCGGCTGCAAGGTCTATTCGAAGTTGGCTATCGTCAGTGCTCTCAAGCGGCACGACTTTGGCTGATGATGTCATTGTTTACTCCACTATCCCTGCTGTTTCGACAACTGCATGCATGAGTACGTCGCAACCCGCGCCGGCCCATTCCCTGGTAATGTCTTCGGCCTCGTTGTGCGACAGGCCGTCGACGCAGGGGCACATGACCATGGCGGTTGGCGCCACGCGGTTGATCCAGCAGGCATCGTGACCGGCGCCGGAGATGATGTCCATATGCGAATAGCCGAGCCGCTCGGCGGCATCGCGGATTGCCTTGACGCAGGCATGGTCAAATTCCGGCGGATCGAACTGGCCGACGATCTCCGCCTCGAAGCTGACGCCTAGTGCGTCGCAGAGTTTCGGAGCTTCGGCCATCAACCGGTCGACCATGCCGTTGAGCGTATCAATTTCATGGCTGCGGAAGTCGATGGTGAAAACCGCCTTGCCCGGAATGATGTTGCGGGAATTGGGATAGACGTCGACATGGCCGATGGCGCCCACGGCATTGGGGGCGTTGTCCATGGCGATCTGGTGCACCAGCTCGGTGATCTGGGCGAGGCCGCGGCCGGCGTTCTTGCGCATCGGCATCGGGGTGGAGCCGGTGTGGCTTTCCTTGCCGGTGACGGTGCACTGGATCCAGCGCAGGCCCTGGCCGTGGGTGACGACGCCGATGTCCTTGCCCTTGGCTTCGAGGATCGGGCCCTGCTCGATGTGCAGCTCGAACAGCGCATGCATCTTGCGGGCGCCAACTTCCTCGTCGCCCTTCCAGCCGATGCGGACCAGTTCATCACCGAAGCGCTTGCCCTTGGCGTCGACCTTGTCATAGGCCCAGTCCTGCTCATGCACGCCGGCAAACACGCCGGAGGCGAGCATTGCGGGCGCAAAACGGGTGCCTTCCTCGTTGGTCCAGTTGACCACGACAATCGGATGCTTCGTCTTGATGTCGAGATCATTCAGCGTCCGGACCAGCTCAAGCCCGGCCAGAACACCGAGCACGCCGTCATATTTGCCGCCGGTCGGCTGGGTGTCGAGGTGGCTGCCGACATAGACCGGCAGTGCATCAGGATCTGTTCCGGGCCTTGTCATGAACATGTTGCCCATGGTGTCGACGCCCATGGTCATACCTGCCTGTTCGCACCATTTACGGAACAGGTGCCGGCCTTCGCCGTCTTCATCGGTCAGGGTCTGGCGGTTGTTGCCACCGGCGATGCCGGGGCCGATCTTGGCCATGTCCATGAGCGAATCCCAAAGCCGGTCGGCGTTGATGCGAAGATTGGCTGCGGGTGCGGACATGATCGTCTCCTATTTCAGTTCGACTTCGACAAAGCTCATAGTCTTTGTCCCGGCATTTATGACATTGTGCTCGACCCCGAGCGGGCGGCGATAGGCGTCGCCCGCCGCCATGGTCACGGTGCGAGAGGTCCCGCCGGGTTCTTCCAATAGCATCGTGCATTCCGTGACCGGCGTGACCACGTAATCATGACCGTGAATATGCCATCCGGTTTCAGCCCCGGGCGCGAAGTCGAAGCGCGTCACGCGGACGCGGTCATCATCGACCAGGGTTGTTGCGGTGGCAGGTTCACGTTTCATGGTTCAGCTCGGGAAGGTGAACACGGCGCCGGACTTTATGCCGTTGGGCCAGCGCGAGGTGATGGTTTTCAGACGCGTGTAGAACCGCACGCCTTCGGGGCCGTAGATCGAGTGATCGCCAAACAGAGAGCGCTTCCAGCCGCCGAAGGAATGATAGGCGACCGGCACCGGGATCGGCACATTGATGCCAACCATGCCGACTTCGATGGAATCGGAGAACGCGCGGGCGGCATCGCCATCGCGGGTGAAGATCGCCGTGCCATTGCCATATTCATGGTCGTTGATCATCTTGACGGCTTCGTCGAAGGTGCCTGCGCGGACGACCGACAGAACGGGGCCAAAAATCTCTTCCTTGTAGATACTCATGTCGGTGGTGACGCGGTCGAACAGCGTGCCGCCGACAAAGTAGCCGTTCTCGTAGCCCTGCAGCGAGAAGCCGCGGCCGTCGACGACTAGTTCGGCGCCTTGTTTGACGCCCTGATCAATATAGCCGAGCACCTTTTCCTGATGCTGCTTGGTGACCACCGGGCCCATTTCGGCTGTCTCGTCGGTGGCCGGGCCGATCTTCAGCGCCTCGACGCGCGGCTTGAGCTTGGCGACCAGCGCATCGGCGGTTTTCTCACCCACCGGCACGGCGACCGAGATCGCCATGCAGCGTTCGCCGGCCGAGCCGTAGCCTGCGCCCATCAATGCATCAGCGACCTGATCCATGTCGGCATCGGGCATGACCACCATGTGGTTCTTGGCGCCGCCGAGAGCCTGCACGCGTTTGCCGTTGGCGGTGCCGCGTGAATAGACATATTCGGCGATCGGGGTCGAGCCGACAAAGCTGATTGCCTTGACGTCGGGGTGATCAAGCAGCGTATCGACGGCGAGCTTGTCTCCGTGCACGACGTTCAAAACGCCATCAGGGAATCCTGCTTCCTGGAACAGTTTCCAGGCCAGCATCGGTGCTGACGGATCACGCTCGGATGGCTTGAGAATGAAGGTGTTGCCGCAAGCAATGGCGATCGGATACATCCACATCGGCACCATGGCCGGGAAGTTGAACGGGGTGATCCCGGCTACGACGCCGAGCGGCTGACGGTCGGCGATGGAATCAACGCCGGGGCCGACATTGCGGGAAAAATCGCCCTTGAGCAGGTTGGGAATGCCACAGGCAAACTCAACCACTTCGATGCCGCGGGTGACTTCGCCAAGCGCGTCATCATGGGTCTTGCCGTGCTCGCGGGAGATTTCGCGGGCAATGTCGCCAGCGTGGCGGTCAAGCAGTTCCTTGAACTTGAACATGTAGCGGGCGCGCTTGAGCGGCGGCATGGCGCCCCAGGCCGGCTGTGCTGCTTTTGCGGATGCGACTGCCGCGTTGATCTCCTCGACGGTCGACAGCGGCAATTCTGCGATCTGCTCGCCAGTGGCCGGGTTGAACACCGGTGACTTCCGGTCCGAGCCGGAAATCGTCAATTTGCCGCCAATGGCGTTTTCAATGATTTGCATGGTCACGCTAGCCCTTCGAGTACTTTACGCAGTTTTTCGAACAATTCGTCGATCTGGTCTCTGGAGATGATCAAGGGCGGCGAGAGCGCAATGATGTCACCGGTGGTGCGGATCAGCAATCCATCCTCATAGGCCTTGAGGAAGGCGCTGAAGGCGCGCTTGGTCGGTTCACCTGCAATCGGGTCGAGCTCGATGGCGCCGATCAGTCCGGTATTGCGGATGTCGATGACGTGCGGGCAATCCTTCAGCGAATGCAGCTGCTCTTCCCAGTAAGGCGCGATTTCAGCGGCGCGGGCGAACAGGTCTTCTTCCTTGTAGGTGTCGAGTGTGGCCAGCGCCGCGGCCGAGGCAATCGGGTTGCCGGAATAGGTGTAGCCGTGGAAGAACTCGATCATGTGCTCGGGTCCTTGCATGAAGGCGTCATGGATCTCGGAAGTGACAAAGACCGCGCCCATCGGGATGACGCCGTTGGTCAGGCCCTTGGCGGTGGTGATCATGTCCGGCATGACGTCGTAATGTTGGGCTGCGAAGGGTGAGCCGAGGCGGCCGTAGCCGGTGATGACCTCATCAAAAATCAGCAGAATGCCGTGCTTGGTGCAGATCTCGCGCAGTTTCTTCAGATAGCCTTTTGGCGGGATCAGCACGCCGGTGGAGCCTGCGACCGGCTCGACGATGACGGCTGCGATGGTCGACGCGTCATGCAGGGTGACGATGCGTTCGAGTTCTGAAGCCAGATCGCCACCATGATCGGGCTGGCCCTTGGTGAAGGCGTTCTGCGCTGGAAGGTGGGTGTGCGGCATGTGGTCGACGCCGGTCAGCAATGTGCCGAACATCTTGCGGTTGGAGACAATGCCGCCGACCGAGATGCCGCCGAAATTGACGCCGTGATAGCCGCGTTCGCGACCGATCAGCCGGGTGCGCGAGCCGTTGCCCTTTACCCGGTGGTAGGCCAACGCCACCTTCAGCGCTGTTTCGACCGATTCCGAGCCGGAATTGGTGAACAGCACATGGTTCATGCCGTCCGGTGCGATGTCGACCAGACGGTTGGCCAGCTCGAACGCCTTCGGATGACCCATCTGGAAAGCCGGCGCATAATCCATCTCACCAGCCTGCCGGCTGATAGCCTCGGTGATTTTCGGGCGGCAATGGCCAGCGTTGACGCACCACAGTCCTGCGGTCCCATCAAGGATCTGGCGGCCATCGGAGGTGGTGTAATGCATGTCCTTGGCGCCGACCAGCATGCGCGGGTCCTGCTTGAACTGGCGGTTGGCGGTGAACGGCATCCAGAACGCGCGCAGGTCGTTAGGGGTGGTGTTGAGCCGGTTTGACATGGCTGGCGCGCCTCCTGACGCAAAGTGGTCCCGTCGTTTAGTCAAGTGCCATTTCGAGGGCTTTGTTTCCGCACGCAAGCTGTGTTACGAAAATCTTGACTGTTTGATAAAACTCTAACAGCGCCAATCATCCGGTCAAGGCCAATTCGGTGTTGTCCGCAAGCGGCTGATACAACGGATCGAGTTTGATTGAGAGGGCAGCATGGAGCGCACGACTTGAAGGCAAGGGCGACCGAGACCCAGCGCAAGACGCGCATCCAGAAGGAAAATGAGGAGCGCATCCTCGATGCGGCCCTTGAAGCTTTTTCGGTGCACGGATTCCGCGGCGCCACGATTGACCAGATCGCAGATCATGCAGGCATGTCCAAGCCGAACCTTTTGTATTACTTCAGGCGCAAGCAGGACATGTACGAGGCCTTGATTGCACGTCTGCTCGATACCTGGCTTGAGCCGTTGCGTGAGCTTGACGCCGTCGGCGATCCGCTATCGGAATTGCAATCCTACATCCGCCGCAAGCTCGAGATGGCGCGCGATTTTCCACGGGAAAGCCGGTTGTTCGCCAACGAGATCCTGCAGGGCGCACCGCGCATCAAGCGCTTGCTCGAGAGTGAACTCAAGCCACTGGTCGATGAAAAAGCCGACATCCTGCGTGGCTGGATGAAGGCCGGACAGATCAATCCGGTTGATCCCCTGCACCTGATTTTTTCAATCTGGTCAACCACTCAGCATTATGCCGATTTCGATATTCAGGTGCGGGTGATTCTGGGGCCGGATCGCGGCGCGGAAGGCCGTTTCGAGGATGCAGCGCGATATCTCGAGACACTGTTTCTCGATGGGCTACGGCCTCAAGGCAAAGGAGGCCCCGCACCACGTGTACGGAGCCTCTGATTTTCAATCGGGATTAGCCTGCAATCAGGTGATAAGCCCGACAGCGCGGCGGGCTTCCTCGGTCTTGAGCTGAAAATCTCCGCCGTCATGATCGCGGCCGGCATTGGTTGCCAGCCAGGCAATTGCCTCTCCAACCCATTCGGCTGAAATATGGGATTCCCAGTCGAGGCGGCTGACGGGATTGATTCCGGAGTCCTTGATCGCTTTCTGCATGTCGGTCGCCACCGTTCCGGGCGAAAGGCCAACGACCCGGATATTGTCGGACATGTTTTCCCTGTGGGCGCAGCGGGTCAGCGCCAGCACCGCCGCCTTGGTGGCGCAATAGTGGCTCCAGCCTTCCAGCGCGGCGGTGGCGGCACCTGAAGAGATGTTGATGATCACACCGCCGCCCTGCCGCTTCATGACAGGGATTGCGGTGCGCAGGCCGTGATAAACGCCTTTGAGATTGATATCGACGATTTGGTCCCAGGCTTCGGGGTCAGAGTCTTCGATCCGGGCGATGGGATCAATCATACCGGCATTGTTGACCAGGATGTCGAGGCTACCGAAGTGATCGACCGCTTTGTTGACCGCGCTTTCAACATCACTGTAACGCGCAACATCGCAGGTGACGGCCAGCGCCTTGGCACCAATTTCACCCGCGATACGTGCCGTGTCGGCACTTGAACGTGCTGCCAGAACTACATTGGCGCCATATCCTGCGAGAATGCGGCTTGCTGCTTCGCCAATGCCGCGGCTGGCGCCCGTGATCAATGCAGTCTTGCCGGTGAGATCAATGCTCATTCTGAACTCCTTTGTGATGGAGACCTTTGTGCAATTGATGGCGAACGCAATCAAGATGGCCGGGTGTCGATTGTCGCAATCAATTTTTTAACCGGAGCATGTGTGCCGATGTTGGGGCAGGGGGCTGAACCATTGAGTTTCGGTGCAAGATAACAAATCAAGAAATCTTGATATAATTCTGGCATTGCGTGACGGCTTGGGGTAAGCGGGGCAAACCGAACGCCAATGATGCAGGAGCCAATCATGAACATTGTCATTCATCATAATCCCGATTGTGGAACTTCCCGCAATGTTCTCGAGATTATCCGGGCCTTTGCCGGTGAACCTGTTGTTGTCGAGTATCTGGAAACCGGTTGGACCCGTGGTCAATTGCAGGCGCTGTTTGCAGCTGCCGGATTGACCCCTCGTCAGGCGTTGCGGGTGTCGAAATCTCCCGCCGCAGAATTGGGATTGACGGACCCTTCAGTCAGTGACGACGCGATACTTGCTGCAATGCTCGAGCACCCTGTGCTGGTCAACCGGCCGATCGTCTGCACGGCGAAAGGCGTGGCTCTTTGCCGCCCGTCAGAGACAATTTTCGAGCTTTTGGATGTTGCTTCAGGCACCAGCTATACCAAGGAAGACGGGGAGGTGATCGTCGCACCATGATGAAGGAGCTGCCCAATCTCCTGCCGGACAGCTTTCTGCGCCCGGAAATTGAACAATTGGCCTTGCCCGGCGAACCCGATCATCCGCCCCGCGTGTTGATGCTGTATGGATCGCTGCGGGCACGGTCCTACTCGCGGTTTTTGGCTCAGGAAGCAAAGCGGGTGCTTGAAGCTCTGGGGGCCGAAGTCCGGCTGTTTGACCCGGCCGACTTGCCGCTGGTGTCCGACGATGCGGAAAGCCATGCCAAGGTAAAGGAACTGCGCGAGCTTTCGCTCTGGTCTGAAGCTCAGGTGTGGTGTTCGCCGGAGCGGCACGGTGCCATGACCGGGGTGATGAAGACGCAAATCGACTGGTTGCCGCTAGCGCCGATTGGCGGCGTGCGGCCAACGCAGGGACGGACCCTGGCGCTGATGCAGGTCAGTGGCGGATCGCAGAGCTTCAACACGCTCAACCAGATGCGGATTCTGGGCCGCTGGATGCGAATGATCACCATCCCCAACCAGTCATCAGTTCCCAAGGCGTTTGCGGAGTTTGATGAGGACGGCCGCATGAAGCCGTCTGCCTATTACAATCGAATGGTCGATGTGATGGAGGAACTGATGAAATTCACGCTGCTGACCCGGGGCCGGGCGGAGTATCTGGTCGATCGCTACTCGGAACGGGTGGAAAGCGCCGAAGCGCTTTCCTTGCGTGTCAATCAGCGCTCGATCTAGAGCGGTGCATAGTGACCTGAAATTATACGGCGCCGGTGTATTCGCCGCGGGCCGGATAGTCGTTCTTGATGGCGAAATCCAGGGCGCCGACCAGTTCTGAAAAGTGCGGGCGAACGAACGGCATGGTTTGAACCGAGCCGTAGTAGAGCGTTTGCTCAGGGGTTACCATGAACAGGCCGGGCTCGGAGAACAGTGCCGGTTCTTCGATGCCGATCGAGGTCTTGCCGCGCGATGTGGAGATGTAAAGACCCCATTCGCGCGCCTTGGCGAGCGGCAGATCATAGCCGAACCGCAAGGTGTCAGCGCCAATCTTTTCCGCCATCTGCCGCGTCCGCTCTTCGCCATCCGAGCTGATGGCGATTGTGGCTACGCCGCGTTCGGCGAAATCTGCTACCCGCTTTTGAAATTCAGTCAGGTAATTGGCACAGATCGGGCAGTGCAAGCCACGGTAAAAGCAAATGATGGTTCCGCGCTCGGAAGCGTCTGTGGTGAGATCAAAGTCGCCATGGGCGAGTGTCGGCACTTTCAGGTCAGGAGTTTTCTGGCGGGGCAGGAGCATGGGAAGGCCTTTCAATATGGGGTTGTGAAAATATACTATCGGAATTAATATCTGAAAAATACGATTTAACTGACGAAAACACCGATATGATCAGAATGGACAGACTGGCTACACTGATGGAGCGGTTCACCTTGCAGGTGAAGCCTGCAACATTGGAGTCGGCCACTATGGTGGTGACAGCGGGTGATGATGGCGCATCAGGCCATGTCTGGTTCGGCCGTGCCGGGGTCGGGTCCGACTTTTTGACTGATTCAGTGTTGTTTTCAGCAGAGGTCGATTGGGGCGGCGTTTCCAATCCGCTGCTGACAGCCTTGCCTGACAAGATCTGTTTCGATCTGTCGCAGGATCAAGAAGCTGCAGGCCTGATCAATTTGATGCATTCGGAACTCGCGGCAGCACGATGTGGATCTGCTTCGGTTATCAACCGGCTTGGTGAAATCATCGTCGTGCGGTTGCTGAGGGCGCAAATCGAGGCGGGTTCGACCGAGCCGGGACTGCTTTCAGGGCTATCGGATGCGAGGCTCAACCGGGCAATTGTGGCCATTCATGGCAACCCGGGCCGTAACTGGCGCAACGATGATCTTGCCGGGATCGCCGGACTTTCCTTGAGCCGGTTTGCGGAGACGTTCGTGTCTGTCGTCGGTGAAACACCGGCGGCCTATCTGCGCCGGTGGCGGCTTCTATTGGCGAGGCAGGACCTTCAAAAAGGGGATCGTGTCGAGGCTGTGGCGCGGCGATATGGCTATCAGTCGGCGGAAGGTTTCGCGAGAGCATTCCGGCAGCATTACGGCCAGAATCCCCTTGCCATGCGTAGCCGTCGGGCGGGACATTCTGTTGCAGAGAGTGCCCCGGTCTAACGCTGGCGCTTGGCCCAGTTCTGGCCGATGTCTGTTACCAGGTCGCCCATCGAGGCCTGGCGCCAGCCCTTGTGGTCACCCTTGATGTAGCCGACAAAGGCAAGATCGTGCTCCTTTCGAATTGCGGCAACCGCCAAGCTATCAGGCATGATCGTCCTCACCCCGTAGATTTCCATGATTGGCAGATCGAGTTGCGGCATCACGCGGTGGATGAGTTCGGTGCAAAACGTGCAGTCGGGCGAATCCACGTCAAACAGGAAGTCGAACTTCATTCCCATGGTACTGAAATAGTCGCGCGCGGTCTTGCGCCGCTGCTTGAGGCTGCTGAACCGGGGCCTGAGGATTGCGACCCCATCGGTGTTGAGCACGATAGAGGCCGGGGACAGATGCACGCCCTTGGCGTCTGCTTCGATGAAAACCCGATCATTGCGAATCTTGGCGGTGTGCGGTTGTACACTGGGTGATGTCCAGACCCCCAGGCGCTGCAGATCCTGCTCTGTTCCGAGATAAACGGCGGCATGGCCGAATAGGCCCGGGATCATCTGTCCCGATCGTTTCCCCTTGGAGCTGACCAGAACGATGTCAAGCGGTTGCAGCGTCTCCATGATGGCGTCTTGCGCTGCCTGTTTTGACTTGAGATGGCCGCTACGCCAGGAAACATGGCTCAGTACGGTGCCCAGTGCCGGGGCAACGGCGCGCGCCATGTCCACATACCAGCGCGGGTATTCTTCCATGTTGGTGCAGCAGGCCTGAAGGCTTGCTTTTGCGGGCTTGAGGTTTGCATTCTCGGTGCGGAGCTCAACGCAACCCTGAACAACGGCGGAGAGCGACAGGAGTAGAACCAGAAACACCCGGCGAACAACCGACAACGACACAGTGATACTCATCCGCTGAACCAACGATTAGAGATATTAGGCAGCGTCGGGGCGACGGGCCGGGAAAGATCGCACCTGAATGGCCTGCTGTAGACTTGGGGTCAAGGAGGATTGGTCATGCATTGTATATTAAGAGGAGATCATATTGCCGGCGAGAGATCCTGCCGCCATCATCCTTGCGATACCGGCACTGTGCGGTACCGGAAGTCTTCCATATCATCTTCAATGCGGCGCAGTTCGGATTCCAGCCGGCCAATGTCGCGGTCCATATCGCGGATGTCGCGGCGATTGTTGTCGATCCGCCGTTCCACGGTACGCCGGTCATCGGTGCCGGCACTGAGCAGCTTTTCATCATCGCGGATTGATTGCTCGAGGCTTCGGATGCGGGATTCCAGCCCTGCTATCTCGCTCTTCTTGCCGTGGTGCAGCCGCCCGAGATCGTAGCCTTCGCGGAAGCCTGGTTCCAGATTGATGGGGCAGACGTTTCCATAGGCTTTGCCCTGACTGCCGACACTGAGACCATTGAGTGGCGTGCAATAGCGCGGCAGACCCTGCTGGTAACCCTGATACCAGACTGTCTGGTTGGCGGCGACGCCCGCCTTGGTGCAGGCCTTGACGTGCCGTGCGAAACGATCTTGCGGATTGTAACCCGCGGCGCCATCCTGCTCACCAATTACCCGCCAGTCGGCAACCGCGCATTCCTCTTTCGACATGGTCTGGCACGAGGCCAGAACGAGACAAGCGATCAGGATTAAAGCTGTATGAATTCTCATCGAGCCCCCCGGGCAATCGAGCTACACTTCTCGAAAGATAACAATCTGAACAGGTCGAGGCAACCGATCGATGTATGAGGGCATCCCGGACAAACAAAAGGCCCCGTTTGCGAGAAACAGGGCCCTTGTATAGCGTTTCGTCCGGAGAGTTTATTCCGCGGCTTGTTTGGCCATCGGATTGTTAGGATGCGTGGTCCAGTTGGCGTAATCGTGGTCGATTGGCCGGCCGGTGCGCGGGTCTGACCCTTCGGTCATCTCCACCATGGTGATGCAGTCATCGACCGGGCAGACATTGACGCAGAGATTGCAGCCGACGCATTCGTCGTCCATCACCTCGAAATATCGTGCACCATCAACCATTGACGTGATCGCCTGGTGTGAGGTGTCCTCGCAGGCAATGTGGCAGCGGCCGCACTTGATGCAGAGATCCTGATCGATCTTGGCCTTGGTGATGTAGTTGAGGTTGAGATACTGCCAGTCGGTGACGTTGGGAACCGCGCGGCCCTGAAAGTCGGCGATGGTTTCGTAGCCCTTCTCGTCCATCCAGTCGGACAGGCCTTGCGTCATTTCCTCAACGATCTTGAAGCCGTAGGTCATCGCCGCAGTGCAGACCTGCACAGAGCCGCAGCCAAGCGCGATGTATTCGGCGGCGTCGCGCCAGGTCTGGATGCCGCCGATGCCGGAGATCGGAAGCCCTCGGGTTTGTTCGTCGCGGGCGATCTCGGCCACCATGTTGAGCGCGATCGGCTTGACCGCCGGGCCGCAATAGCCGCCATGCGAGCCCTTGCCGTCAATGGTCGGCATGGGGGCGAAATTGTCGAGATCGACCGAGACAATCGACGAGATGGTGTTGATCAGCGATACTGCATCCGCACCGCCAGCTTTTGCGGCGCGCGCCGGATAGCGGACATCGGTGATGTTGGGGGTCAGCTTCACAATGACCGGCATTTTCGAATAGTGTTTGCACCATTCGGCCACCATCTGGATGTATTCCGGCACCTGACCAACGGCGGCGCCCATGCCGCGTTCGCTCATGCCGTGCGGACAGCCGAAATTGAGCTCGATGCCGTCAGCGCCGGTGTCTTCGACACGTGGCAGGATAGCCTTCCAGCTTTCCTCCTCGCAGGGCACCATGATCGAGACGATCATCGCCCGGTCGGGCCAACGTTTCTTGACTTCAGTGATTTCGCGCAGATTGACCTCGAGATCGCGGTCGGTGATCAGCTCGATGTTGTTGAGGCCCAAAAGCCTGCGGTCGGGACCCCAGATGGCGCCGTAGCGCGGTCCGTTGACGTTGACGACCGGAGGCCCCGCTTCACCAAGCGTCTTCCAGACAACACCGCCCCAGCCGGCCTCAAAAGCGCGCTCTACATTGTAGGCCTTGTCGGTTGGCGGCGCCGAGGCGAGCCAGAAAGGGTTGGGTGATTTGATGCCGATAAAATTGGTGGAAAGGTCAGCCATGATATCTTTTCCTTCCTCAAGCCATCAGGGCTTTGTGTATGCTTTCAGCGGCAACCTTGCCATCCTCGACAGAGGCCACGGTCAGGTCTTCGCCACCGGCGATGCAATCGCCACCAGCCCAGATCTTCTGGTGCGATGTGCGGCGCTGGTCATCGACGCGGATACGGCCTTTTTCCAACTCGACCGAGCCACCGGCCAAGGGGGCGGCATCCGGTGTCTGGCCAATGGCCTTGAACACCTGATCGGCTTCAATGGTTACCAGTTCACCGGTGCCGGCCAGTTTGCCGCCTGCGTCCAGTTCGGTCTTTTCCAAGGTAATTCCGGTAACGGCTCCATCGGAGATGTGGAGACTGCTCGGCATAACCCAATGGCGGATCGCGATGCCGTGGGTCTGGGCCAGTTCCTGCTCATAGAGCGAGGCGTTCATGTGTTCCTGACCGCGGCGGTAGGCGACGGTGACTTCTTCAGCGCCGAGCAGCTTTGACTGCATCGCGGCATCGATTGCGGTCATGCCACCGCCGATGACGACGACGCGGCGTCCGACTTCAAGCAAGGACACATCATCCGCCTGGCGCAGTACTCCGATGAAATCGACCGCGTCGATGACGCCTGTAGCATCATCGCCATCAAGACCAAGCGCATTGACGCCCGGCAGTCCAAGACCGAGGAAGACCGCGTCGAAATCAGCACTCAGCTGGTCCAGAGTGACGTCACGGCCGAGCGCCTTGCCGTTCTCTATGGTGATCCCGCCGATCTGGAGGATGAATTCAACCTCATCCTGGGCAAAATCATTGGTCGTCTTGTAGGAGGCGATGCCGTATTCGTTGAGGCCACCGGCCTTTTCGCGGGCCTCATAGACGGTGACATCGTGGCCATGGGTTGCGAGCCGGTGGGCGCAGGACAGTCCTGCCGGGCCGGCGCCAATGACGGCGATCTTCTTGCCGGTCGATGCCGCGCGGGTGAACGGATGCGGCTGTTCACGTTCCATGAAGGTGTCGGTGGCGTAGCGCTGCAGCAGCCCGATCTTGACAGGTTTGCCTTCGGCGGTTTCGCGGACGCAGACTTCTTCGCACAGGGTTTCGGTCGGGCAGACGCGGGCGCACATGCCACCCATGATGTTCTGATCGAAAATCGTCTTGGCGGAGCCGACCGGGTTTGCAGCCTGGATCTTGCGAATAAACATTGGAATGTCGATCGACGTCGGGCAGGCCGTCATGCACGGTGCGTCATAGCAAAAATAGCAGCGATCCGCTTCCACAAACGCTTCGTGCTGCGTCAGCGGTGGATGGATATCGGAAAAATTATCGGCATATTCGGCGCCGGAAAGACGGTTTGCCTTTACGTCGCTTGTCTCGGATGCAGTCATCGGGACCCCCTCGTTGCGAGAACCTCTTGTGCGGTCTTTTTCGGAGCAACTCCTCAGCTCATCCGACGCCGCGATTTGGAAAGAATGAAACTGTTTTATCAAAAGGTCAAATTTTTTATCAGATGATCAAAAATTGACTTTCAGGCTCAACATTGCGCTTTGGTTGAAGCCCGGTAAATATATAGCAAATCAAGGAGCTTGGCTGTGACAGACTACCCGATTGCGGACTATGACGATGCCTATGCGAATGGTGCTCACATCGCTGGAGCGGCGGATTATCCACCGCGATGGGCTGCGAAGGCCGAAGCTTTTCGCCATCAATTGAGCAAAGCGGGGAGGGCGCGTCTCGATCTTGGCTACGGATCCGCGCCACGCAATCAGCTGGATCTTTTCATGCCGGAAAGCGCGCCAAAAGGCCTCGCGGTGTTTGTCCACGGCGGCTACTGGAAGGCATTCGACAAGTCCAATTGGTCGCATCTGGCAGCCGGTCCGCTGGCGCACGGTTTTGCAGTGGCAATGCCGAGCTACACGCTGTGCCCTGAAAATAGCATCTCAGGCATCGCCCGTGAGATTGCAGCAGCTGTCAGTTTTGCAGCTCAAGAGATTGCCGGTCCGATCCGGCTAACGGGGCATTCCGCTGGCGGCCAACTGGTCACCCGGATGATCAGCGGCGCGCCGCTGCTGTCTGACGATGTCCTTAGCCGTATCGCAGGCGTCACCTCGATCTCCGGCGTGCACGATCTCCGGCCACTGATGCAGACGGAGATGAATGATGCTCTGAAGATTGACGCGGCAGAAGCACAAACGGAAAGCCCCGTGTTGCTGGCTCCGCTTGCACCAATCCCGGTCACCGCATGGGTCGGGGCCAGTGAGAGGCCGGAATTCGTCCGCCAGAACCGGGCGCTGTATGAGATGTGGCGCGGTTTTGCGACGCCGATGCACATGTATGAGGATGCCGGCAAGCACCATTTCGATGTTATCGACGGTCTCTCAGACCCTGACCACCCGCTGTGCAGGGCGTTTGTCGGGCTTGATTGACGCTGCCGTGCAGTTGGCCCTCACGTTCCCGCTGTGACCGGCCTTGTCCGACTTAAACATTTATTCACGGCAAGGGCTTAGCTTTTTAGAGGACAGTTAAGCCCTTGCGGTCATCAGGGCCGCTCATTCCCGATCACTGAATCCGGAAACAGCCATGACGCATTTCAGGGCCATGACAGGCCTTCTCGCATTGCTGGCGGTCTTCGCCATGCCTACAAACGCTGCAGCCGGCGAAATGCTGCCTGATCCGGCTTTTGCCCAATCGGCGCTTGTTGGTGAATGGTGGGCGACGCCAAACATCGAACTGGAGTACCAAGCCGGTGCGCTTTGCGGTCTGGTGGATGGCGGCACCGCGCAGCCATGGGATGCGATCCTCGGGTTCAACGGGCTCGCTTTGAACAAAGGCGAGCACTACCGCCTATCGATCACGGTTTTGGGTGATCCTGGCGGACCGATGCGGGCTTTGGCGCAAAAGGCGGCCGAGCCATGGACTGCAGAAGGCGAGATCGCGCGCCGCCTGAGCGCCAGCAGGCAGACACTGAGCGAGGATTTTACTGCGGCTGAAACCCACACTGAAGCTCAACTTGTGTTCCAGCTTGGCGGAGCAGACGAACCATGGCGGTTCTGCCTGCATTCGGCGTCTTTGCTGTCAGGCCAGAAGCCTGTGGCGGAAACAGCTCCGATTGCGGCGTCGGCGATCCGGGTCAATCAGTTTGCCTATTTCCCGGATGGTCCGAAACACGCCACGCTGGTGCGCGAGGATCGCACGCGGGTCGAGTGGAAACTGCTGACGGCCTCGGGCAAGACGGTCGCATCTGGGACCAGCAAGCCGCAAGGTTACGATCCGTCCTCGGGGCTTGATGTGCACATCATTGATTTCAGTGGTTTCCGCAAGAGCGGTGAGGGCTATCGTCTGGTTGCGGGCGGAGACACCAGCCCACCATTTTCGATCTCGGACAGCGCCTATGGCGCGCTTCGTACCGATGCGCTTGGCTATTTCTACAAGGCGCGCAGCGGCATCGAGATCAGGGATGAACTGGCCGGCAAAGGCTATGGCCGTCCGGCCGGGCATCTGGGCAAGGCGCCCAATCGCGGCGACAGATTGGTCGGCTGCGTTGATACCCGCACGGCGCGCAAGGTGTACGGAAAAGCCTGGAGCTGCGGCTACCGGCTCAATGTCGCCGGCGGCTGGTACGATGCGGGCGACTTTGGCAAATACGTCGTCAACGGCGGCATCGCCACGGCACAGCTGCTGGGCGTTTATGAGAGGGCTCTCCATCACAGCCGCGGCAGGTCTCCGGCGCTTGGCGATGATCTGGTTCCCATTCCGGAAGCCGGGAACGGAATTCCTGACATTCTCGATGAAGCGCGCTGGGAGCTTGATTTCCTGCTGTCGATGACTGTCCCCGAGGGCGAACCCTATGCCGGCATGGCGCACCACAAGATGCATGGCAATCGCTGGACCGTGGGGCCTATCCTGCCGCATCGCGATCGGGAATTGCGCGTGCTTCACCGGCCATCGACTGCGGCCACGCTCAATCTTGCGGCGGCTGCGGCGCAGGGCGCCCGTCTGTTTTCGAAGTTCGACAAAGCCTATTCCGAGCGCCTGCTGGCGGCCGCGGTTCGTGCTTATCACGCGGCTGAAGCAAACCCGGCAGTTTATGCGCCCTACACCGATGGCAGCTTTGGCGGCGGCGACTATCAGGATGACGATGTCTCGGATGAATTCTATTGGGCGGCGTCAGAGCTCTATTTGAGCACCGGAGACGATATCTGGCTTGATCGTGGCAAAGCTTCGCCGCATTGGTCCGGGCAGGTGTTTTACCCTGACGGCTTCAACTGGCGTTCGGTTGCGGGACTGGCCCGGATCCAGCTTGCTTCGGTTCCGTCCAATCTGCCAAAGCGTGACCTCAAAGCTGTTCAGGTGTCGGTCAGAGACGCTGCCGAGGCCTATCTGCAGGACCAGAGGAATGAAGCCTTTGGCTTCATGTATCGTCCGGAACATTTTGGCTGGGGCTCGAACCACTCCCTGATCGAGAACATGATTGTGGTCGCTACGGCCTACGACATAACCGGCGACAAGCGTTACCTGCAGGCCGTGCGGGAAAGCATGGATTACATTCTCGGTCGAAATGCGCTGGGGATTTCCTATGTGACCGGCTACGGCACAACCTATGCGCAGCGGCAATATTCCAACATGTTTGCTGCCTCGATCGATCCATCCTATCCGGCTGTGCCCAAGGGTGCGCTAGCGGGAGGACCAAACAGCGGGCTCGCTGATGACTACGCTATCCGGAGGCTGGAAGGGTGCGCGCCGCAGGCATGCTATGTCGATGATGCGCGGTCCTACTCAACCAATGAGATCGCCATCAACTGGAACGCGCCGTTGACCTGGATCGCCTCGTTTCTGGCGGATGCGGAATAGCTCACGTGCGGACTGCTATGAGCCGGCAACTGCATCTTAATGCAAGCCAGTTAGTATCCTGGCTATTCGCAGACCGGGAAACTGTCCCCATGACCATGATTGCACTTGTCGGCACAGGCTTTGTTGCCGACTACTATATGACCACGCTGGCCAATTACCCGGAGCTTCGGATTGCCGGGGTGTGGGATCATGAAGTCGAGCGGCTTGACCAGTTTTGCAGCTTCCACGGTGTCCGCGCCTATGGTTCGCTGGAGGATTGCCTGAGCGATCCGGACGTTGCCATTGTCATCAACCTGACCAATCCGGAAAGCCATTTTACGCTCAATTGCGCCGCGCTGAATACGGGCAAGCATGTCTATTGCGAGAAGCCACTGGGCATGAATTTCGAGGAGGCGCGCGAGGTGGTTGAGCTTGCCGGGCGCAAGGGACTTACGGTTTGCGGCGCGCCCGCCAACGGCCTTTCGGATGCGCACGACCTGGTCGCCAGCCTGATTGCAGCCGGACGAATTGGTGCGCCACGGCTCGCCTATGCCGAAATGGAAGACGGGCCGGTGTTCAAGGACAACTGGATGGAGTGGCGCTCGCGCTCAGGCGCGAAATGGCCCGGAGCGCACGAGTTCGAGGTTGGCTGCACGCTTGAACATGCGGGCTATGGCCTGTCATGGCTGGTGTCGCTATTTGGCGCCGTCGAGAAAGGTCAGGCATTTTCCGCACTGACGTTTCCCGACAAGGGGCCCGGTGCATCGGACCTTGCCATGGGATCGGATTTCGCGGTCGGATGTCTGTCTTTCCGATCCGGTGTGACCGCGCGTCTGACATGCGGTCTTGCCGCGCCGCGTGACCGCTCGCTGACAATTGTCGGTGAGGAAGGCACCATTGTGGTGCGGGATTTGTGGGATGACCGTTCGCCGGTGCATCTGAGCCGGTTCGATGAAAAGCGACCATTTTTGCAACGTCTGGCCGGGCGCTTTGAACGCAAACGCGGGCAGGTCCTGCCGCTCAGACTGCTTCATGGCCGGCCGGTTACCTATCCAGCTCCGCCAAAGGCCGGCAAGCTTGCCGCATTCCCGTCGCAGATCGATTTTGCCCGTGGCATTGCGGTGATGGCCGATGCCATAGCGACGGGGCAAACGCCGTTCTTCTCAGGCAAACGGGCGCTACACCTGACGGAACTGGCGCTGGCGATAAATGCGGGTGTGGGTACGTTTACACCGCGATCTGATTTCTAGAAGCGGCTCGATCAGCCACGGGCAGGTGGGCTGGCGAGGATGTGCTCGATGATACGCAGCGCAGCGATGGTATCATCAAGACTGTTGTCAGGTTCTTTGCTCAAGCCCTGACGAATGGCATTGGATGCGGCTTCGATTTCAAACTGCAATCCGTTGCCTTCAAATCTGCAAATGTGCCGGGTTCTGCCCGGCAGCGGCAGGTGGTTGAACAGTTTTCGCCGGATTCGGTTCTGCATTGCATCGCCTCCAGGCTTGGCGAGGTCGGCGAGGCGGCGCGAGGGATAAACCGAAAAACCATCAGCCTTGATGAATGGCGGCGCAAGCACCAGGACGCCCTTGTCGCCTTCAATCACCATCCGGTTCGACCCGTTGCGATCAAAGCCGCAGGTTATCTCTGCTGTTGCGTTGTCATATTCCAGGTGGACATTTGCGGCCATATCAACGCCCGACGGCGCGGCGTGCCAGATCGCTTCAATGCTGCCCGGAATACCAAGGAAATAAAGCGCCAGGGAGATTGGATACACCCCCAAATCATGAAGCGCGCCGCCGCCTTGTGCCTTGTCGAAAAAACGGCTGTCCGGATCGAATTCCTGCTTCCTGGCGATGTCCGCTTCCAGTTTGTGGACAGTGCCAATAACGCCATTGCGAAGTGCGGCGCGCACGGCCCTTACAGCCGGGAGGTAGCGGCTCCACATTGCCTCCATCACAAAGCTGCGTTTGTCGCTGGCTGCCGACTGAATTTCGAGAGCTTCATCCAGACTGGCCGTCATCGGCTTTTCGACCAGAACGGGCATGCCTGCGGCAATGCATTCGAGTGTTTGGGCATGATGCGCCATGTTAGGGGTAGCGATATAGACCGCATCGATTGCATGCGAGTTGATCATGGATGTCAGCGAACCAAATGCGGCGACACCGGAATGACGGCCGGCAAAATCCTGAGCCCTGGCCAGATCGCGCGAGCAGATCGCCGACAGGATCGCGCCCTCCGCCAGGCTTATGTCAGAAGCGAATTGCCGGGCAATGGTCCCGGTTCCGGCAATGCCCCAACGGATGATCTTCGGCTGTGTCATGGGGTGTTTATACAGGTAGTCTGGTGAAGGCTGGGTAAAGGCAAGTGCTTGCAGGTGAGGCTGCCTGGTTGAAGCCCGCTTGGATCACCAGGGGAGGGGATTGCCCTCATAGTTAAAAAATCCGCCGGTCTGGGTTGGTGTGAGCCGATCTAGCACGCCAAGCAAGAGAGCGGCTGCTTCCGCTGGTTGGCGCACCGTCAATCCTGCTTTTGCGAAATCCAATGACAATCCGGTATCCACGGTTCCCGGGTGCAGTGCCACGCAGATTGCTTCGGGTCTCCGGCGGGCCAGCTCAATTGCCGCAGTGTGGACGAACTGATTGAGCGCCGCCTTGGAGGCACGATAGCTGTACCAGCCGCCAAGCATATTGTCGCTGATCGAGCCAACCTTGGCAGACAGGGTGGCGAAGACTGATTTACCTTCTTTTGGCAGCAGCGGCAGGAAGTGTTTCATCAGCAACGCTGGTCCCATCGCATTGACCGCAAAGGCATGGGCCATGTGCTCAGGGGTGATCGCATTGAGGGTCTTTTCCGGTCTAAAGCCATGGCCGTGCAAGAAACCGGTCGCGTCAAACACCAGACGGAGATCCATTGCCTTTGTCTTGATTGTTCTTGCTGCGTGGATGATGGTTTGCTCGTCCAGCAGATCAATCCCGGGGTTTGAGGTGCGCGAACACGCGATCACCTCGGCAAATGCGCCGCATCGGTCTAGGGCGTCGGTCATTGCCGCGCCAATCCCGCCAGTGCCGCCGATGACGACGGCAAGTCCTCCGCTTTTCAAACTGTCCATATAGGCGCTCCGTTCAGGCAGCCAACCGGTATGATAGCCTCACCCGGCGTGGCGGGTCATTACCATCATGTAGTCGGCCATGAACATTTTCGGATCCGTGTCGACCATAACGAGGTGATCGGACCTTCCGTCAAAGCAACGGGCGCGGCTTTGGGTGCCACCGGGCTGGAATAATGTCTGGCCGATCGCGGGGCCCTCGGTGACAACGGCAAGTGCACCTTTTTGCAGGCGGAATGCACCGGGTACGGTCAGCCAGGACAGTGCCATCACATCATGCGGCACACAGCCTCCGATCCCCATATGCGAGCGGTAGAACCGGGCATAGAATTCGGCCATCGCTGCCAGTGGTGCACCAAGAGCCGGGTTTTCCTCCGCCAGCGCCTGCATGAAGCCGGGTGTGAACACGACCGGAATGGTGCAATCGAGCGGGGCAAGAACAAGCGGCCAGTTGGCTGCCAGCACTGCGTCAGCAGCGTGCGGGTCATTCCAGAAATTTGCTTCGGCCACAGGTGTGACATTGCCTTTGGCATGCACTGCGCCACCCATGACGATGACGGCCTTCAGACGGGACACCACCTCCGGATCGCGCTCAAGCAGTCTGGCCAGATTGGTCAGCGGTCCGACCGCGCAAATCACGATTTCACCGGGGTGCCGTTTTGTGGCCTCGATGATGTAGTCGACCGCGTCAAGAGTATGCTTGGTTCGGGTGGATGCCGGTATATCAATTTCGCCGAGGCCGTTGCGGCCATGAACCAGATAGCTTGGTTCATTGGCTGGCATGGACAGAGGCGCGGCTTCGCCTTCCGCGACATCTGCGTCTGATCCCCAGTGGTCGAGCAGGGCGAGAGCGTTGCGGGTTGCCTCATGAGTCCGGACATTGCCGAAAATCGTGGTCAGGGCCAGAAGCTCGATATCTGGATGAGCAATGGCATAGGCAATGGCCATGGCGTCGTCGATGCCGGGATCGGTGTCGATGATTATTTTGTGTTTCATGGCCTTTTCCTTCTTGCCAGGCTCTCCAATGCCACGGCAAACGACCTGCCACAAGCTAACGGACTTGCGACGTAAGGCCGGTGCAAGATTGCTTGGTCATTTTCGCCACCGACCGGCGGCATGGCAGGGATTTCCCTGCCGTCGCTTGACGGGCGTTATCTTCGCCGGATAACGCCCGTCTGCATTTTCGGAAAAGTACTTTGTGATGCTGGCCGGCAAGTCCCCTTGCCTAAGTCCTCGTGGCCCGCTCTTCGAAGCCGGCTCAATTGACGAGGAAATACCGTGCTCAAGCTGCCGGTTTGCTGCAATTTCCATTATTATTTCATTAAAGTCTAATATTGTTTCTATTCTTAACCATGTCTTAAAAAAATAAGTTCAAATGTTGTTGAAAAGGAGACAACTATGGGCCTTGCAAAAAGCTTATTCGCCGCCACTGCAGTTTGCATGATGATTTTGCCAGCTTCCGCGGAAACACCCAAACCCGACATCCACAGCCTGATCACGCCGTCAGTGGTGGAGGATATGCGTCTGTGGATTGAGACGGATATCGTGCGAATCTCGATAGGCGCTCAAAATGATCGTCTTCAAAAGCTGCCCCAGGATCAGATTGATGCATTGGACACGCAATGGCGCGCGGAACGTGAAAGCGACGACAAGCCGCTGATCGCGGCGACGCTGTCCAATCCGCTTTCGGTTTATCTGGTTCGCTTGCAGGGCAAATCGCTCGGCCTTTATGCCGAAATCTTCGTGATGGACCAGAATGGTCTCAATGTCGGACAAAGCTCCATTACGGGCGATTTCTGGCAGGGCGACGAAGCCAAGTTCCAAAAAACCTACGATGTTTCTGGTGATGCGCTGTTCATAGATGAGCCCGAATGGGACGATGATAGCAAGATCTGGCGCGGACAGGTCAGCTTCACTCTGACTGACGAAGGAAAGTCAGTCGGTGCCGTGACCATGGAAGTCAATCTGACGGAACTAGAGCGCCGCGCCGCCGCAGGTGTATGACGCAACACAGTCAAACAGCGTCGTGACATCCTGCAAGCTCCAGGCCGCGACATTCCAGACACAATAGGACGTTTAAAATGCTCAAGAACATATCGGTCAGCGCAAAGGGTTTCGCCGCATTCGCAATCCTTGCTTTCATCGCGATTGGTGCTTCCAGCTTCATTTACATGCGGGCGGTTGCGACAACCGACCTTGTTCAACACAGCCAGACCATGGCGGAGTTGCTGAACGAGACAGATGAACTGACCAACCATGTCAACCATGCCAATCTTGCTCTGAAGAACTTCCTGCTGACCGGTAATCGTGATTTCGTCAAAACACTAGAGTCCGTCAACGCTGGTATCGACACTGAGGTTTCCGATCTGAAAACACGCTATTCCGAGCACTCAGCCGATGAGTTGTCGATGTTCGACAATGCCGTTGCGGTGCTGGCTGAATGGCGGACCTCGGTGGTTGACAGGCAGGTCCTGCTGATGCGGGATCCGATGACGGTTGATCTGGCCCGGGCCCTGGAGCTGACCGGCACCGGCGCGCAGCTTCTCAACGATTTCGAGAGCAAGATCGGAACCGTCAAGGAAAATGTTCTGGTACGTGCGGATACTGCTTCTGCAGATCAGAAATCTGCTCTTTCCGCTGTTGAATTCACCGCCATGGCTGCATCAATCATTGTGGCGCTGGTTGCTGCCGGAATGGGCCTTTTGAACTTCCAGCTCGTCTCCCGTCCATTGGGCCGTCTTGCCGATGCGACGGCAAGGCTCGCCAATGGCGAACTTGACGTGACCATCGACAAGGGTGGCAAGGACGAGATCGGCAAGATGGCTGAAGCCATGCAGGTGTTCCGCGAAGCCGGGATCGCCAATCAGCGCTTGCAGGTTGAGGCCGAAGAAAACCGCAAACAGGCCGAAACAGACCGTATTGCCGCACAGGAAAAAGCAGAGGCCGATGCTGCAGCTCGTCTGAAAATTGCAACTTCGGGTCTTGCGACAGGCCTTCAGCGCCTTGCTGCGGGCGATCTTTCGTTCCAGCTCGAAGAAGCCTTTGCGCCTGACTTTGAAGCTCTTCGCCATGACTTTAACCAGTCAGTCAAGCAATTGAGCACGACGATGGGGTCGATCGCGGACAGTGTGTCGATGATGGAAACCGGGACTCGCGAAATTGCGAACGGCACGGATGATCTGGCAAAACGCACGGAACGCCAGGCCGCAGCCCTTGAAGAAACCGCAGCCGCTGTTGAAGAAATTACCGCCAATGTCCTGAACTCGACCAAGCGGACGGAAGAAGCGCGCGGTGTGGCCTCCCAGGCGAACTCCTCGGCCACCCAATCCTCCGAGGTTGTCGGTCAGGCCGAGGACGCGATGCGCCGCATCGAAGAAAGCTCGAAGCAGATCTCGAACATCATTGGCGTGATCGACGAGATTGCATTCCAGACCAACCTTCTGGCGCTTAATGCAGGTGTCGAGGCAGCGCGCGCAGGCGAAGCCGGCAAGGGGTTTGCGGTTGTCGCCCAGGAAGTGCGCGAACTTGCCGGCCGCTCGGCCAATGCTGCGAAGGAAATCAAGGAGCTTATCCATAACTCCTCAACGGAAGTTTCCAGCGGTGTGGACCTTGTCCGCAGGGCAAGCGAAGCACTTCGCACGATCGGTGGCTTTATCACCGACATGAATACGCACATGGATGCGATCGCGGTTTCTGCCAAGGAACAGTCCACCGGGCTGTCGGAAGTCAATCAGGCGGTCAACTCGATGGACCAGACGACCCAGCAGAATGCCGCAATGGTGGAAGAGTCCAACGCTGCGTCTTCTGAACTGGCCGGCGAAGCCGGAAAACTCCGTGAGCTGATCTCCCAGTTCAAGGTCGATGGCGCGGCAACAGCGCAATCGGCGGCTCTGCATGCAACCGCGCAGACGATGGCGCGGGCAGTTCAGCCAGCATCGCGTCAGCCTGCCGCCAAGGCTGCCGCCCAGCCACAGATGCGAAGCCAGGGCAATGCTGCCGTTGCGCAGGACAGCTGGGAAGAATTCTGAGCCGCGTGAATCGGTCCAGATCGTTCCAACAATAAAAACAAAGCCCGCTTCTCAGAGGCGGGCTTTTTCAGTTCTGCGAGAAAATGTGAGGCTTGGTTTGCGGTGCAGCTTCACGTGATCAAGGACGCCGGCTTCAGTCCTTGGCAAAATTCGGTTTCCATCGCGCCATCAGCGCGGAATTGGTGACGACGCTGACCGAGGAAAATGCCATCGCGGCCCCTGCAAAGACCGGCGGCAGGATGCCGAAAGCGGCCAGCGGAATACCAATCAGATTGTAGATAAAGGCCCAGCCAAGGTTTTGTCTTATCGTGCGCCGGGTTTTCGCCGCGACATCGAGAGCCGCAGGAACCAGACGGAGATCGGGGCGCATCAGGGTGATGGCCGCAGCCTCGCGAGCCGCATCGGCTCCGCTGGCCATGGCAATGCCGAGATTGGCCGCAGCGAGTGCTGGTGCATCATTCAATCCATCGCCGACAAAAGCCACATGGCCGCCGGTGCTTTTCGCCAGTTCGCGAATGGCGTCGAGCTTCTCTCCGGGCAACAATCCTGCACGGACATCAGTGACGCCAGCCTCGGCAGCAATGGCATTGGCTGTGGCCAGGTTGTCACCGGTCAGCATGACGCTGGTGAGCCCTCTTGCGGCAAGATCGGCAAGGGCCTGACGGGTTTGCGGCCGGATTTTGTCGGCCAGACGGATCACGCCGATCAGCTGGTCGCCGGAAGCCACCCATGCCAGAGTGCCTGAAGTTTCGCGCACGCCGATTGCATCTGCATCACCGACATCAATGCCTGCTTCAGCGAGATAGCGCTCGGATCCAACCCGTACCATGAGATCACCATTCATGCCTTCCAGGCCCCGGCCGGGTACAGCACGGATTGCCGTTGCCGAAGAAATCTTGACGCCCTCCTGATCCGCATGCGCGAGAATTGCGCGGCCAAGCGGGTGCTCGCTTCCGGTCTCAACCGAACCGGCAAGGCTCAGGAGTTCTGACGTGCTCGAACCGGGGACTGGGTACAGTCCCGCAACCTCAGGCGTGCCCATGGTCAAGGTTCCTGTCTTGTCGAATGCAACGAGCTTTATATCCGTGGCGCGTTCGAGGGTCTCGATATCCCTGATCAGAATGCCGGCTTTGGCGGCAGCGCCAGTGCCGGCGACGAGGGCGGTCGGGGTGGCAAGGCCGAGTGCGCAAGGACAGGCGATAACCAGCACAGCGACGGCTGCAACCATGGCGGTTTCAAAGTCGGCGCCTGAAAGCACCCACCCGGCGAAAGTCACCAGGGCGATGATCAGGATGAGCGGCACAAAGACCGATGAAATTCTGTCGACGAGTTTCTGCACTGGCGCATGGCCGGTCTGGGCCTCTTCGACCAGCCGTGTCATGCGGGCAAGCCGTGTGTCAGCACCAGCAGCGCTCACCTCGACTTCAAGTACGCCATCAGTGTTGGTGGTGCCGGTGATAACCAGATCGCCGGGGCCGCGTGAAACCGGCATGCTTTCACCGGTCACCATCGCCTCATCAAGCGAGGAACTGCCGGTCAGGATTACGCCGTCGGCGGCAACCCGCATGCCGGGCCTGATGACGATCACATCTCCAACTGCAAGGCGTTCAACGGGAATGGTCCGAACCGATCCGCTCAGCGTTTTCAGTTCGGCTGTGTCGGGTTGGAGTTTGCCGAGCGCCCGCAAAGCACCAGCTGCGCCTGATTTGGCGCGTGCTTCAAGATATTTGCCGAGCATGATCAGGGTCAGCACCATGGCGGCGGCTTCAAAATGCAGGTGCGAGGACATTGTCCCGCCGTGGCCCGCGTGAGGGGCCATCCAACCCTGCGCCATAACCCACAAGGACCAGAAGTAGGCGACGCCGGTGCCAAGACTGACTAGCACGGCCATATTGGCCGACCCGCCACGCAATGCGCCGGCAGCCTCGCGCCAGAACCGGCTGCCTGACACGGCCATTACACCGGTAGCCAGCAGCGCTTGCCACACCGGTGAGATCCATGCCTCACCAAGCCCTGTCATCATTGGAAGCATGCCGATGACTATGGGCAGTGTCAGCAGGGCGGAAATCACCAGGCGTAACAATGTCTGCCGTTCATCGGCGCGTCGCGTTGCTGCCTGGGCTTCGTCTGCGTCCCGGTGGGCCGCGAAATCGTCCCGGCGCAGCACGGCGCCAAAGCCGGCACGTCCGATGGCCTCAGCCAGTCCTGACGGATCAAGACTGACACCCTCGATGTCGGCGCGCTCAAGCGCCAGATTAACGCGTGCATCAGCCACGCCCGGTTGCCTGCTTAACACTTTTTCGACGCGTGCAGAACAACTCGCACAGGTCATGCCTGTGATGTCAAAAGTCACATGGTGAGGTTTGGCGGTCAATTGACCGGCCTCAGGCCGTGACGCCGGTTACGTCAAAACCACAATCCTCGATAACGCGCTTGAGCGTCTCGACAAGCTCGGGTCCGGCGACATCGGCAGTCAGTTTGCCGCTCTCCAGATCGACCGAGAGGTTAGAAATGCCTTCAACAGAAATTGCAGCTTTCTCGACGGAGCGCACGCAACCGCCGCAATGCATGCCATCAATCTGCATCGAAATAGCCATGAACATGATCCTTTCCCTTCGCATATGGGGAAGGGAAGGTGGCGTCGTCAAGCGCCGTATCCAAAATGCGGCGCCTGATCCCGGATCAGTCGCGCGGTTTCAATTGCAGTAGATGCTGGTCAGCGTTCGCAGTATCTGGAGAACCGGTTCCGAGTTGATCGAATAGTAGACAGCTTGTGCCTCGCGGCGGGTCTTGACCAGTTGGCGTGTTCTCAGTTTGGCAAGATGCTGGGACAGGGCGGACTGGCTCAAATCCACTTTCTCCGCAAGCGTGCCAACCTGCATTTCTCCGCTGGCGAGATTGCAAAGAATCATCATCCGCTTCTGATTGCCCATTGCCGCCAGAAGGTCTGCGGCTTCTTCAGAGTGAGTTTCTAGACGGTGCGCATCAATCATGGTCATCTTTCGTAGTCGCCCCCGCTCATGGCGGACCTCAATAAATCAACTAAATGCTCAAAAAAGTCGTGGCTTATATTTCACCTATAAAATGGTCAATGTACACCCCTATTTTTTCATAGTGTACGCGAGAGTTCGGCTAATTTCGAGCGCAATTCGGATGCCTGGCCAAGAGGGGCATCAAATTCGATGCGCAACAGGTCATCGCCATTGGCCAAATCCAGGCCCGCGCAGTCGATTCCGCAGACTTTCCAGCCGGTTTTCTTCGATTTCCCAAGAACCCTGGCATAGGTGTCGACGGCTTCCGAATGATCGGTGTTCATATGGGCAATGGCACTTGCCTCCAACTCTTCAACATCGGCGATCGCTGGCGATTCGATAAGAAGGTCCGAGACCTCCAGCACGAAAGCCTTGCCAAAGCCGCCGTTGAGGCTGGCTGATTCGGGCAGCATGCGGAAAAACGCGAAATCGGGAAAGTCAGCGTAGAGCGCGGCCTTTGGATGCCTGGCGATGAAACGCGCGCGCAAGCGAGCATGGGCCGGGTCATCCCGTGCAACACGTTGTGCCCGCGTCCGCACGGTAATGCGGGGGTGGGCGAGCGGGTCGCCCTTTCCTGGTTCCCCAAAAAGCAGCGACGCCCGTGGATCTGCTGCCAGCGCGCCGGTGTGAACGGAGAGAGCCGAGACAAGAATCAGCGGCGTGCCGTCGGTATCGGTCCCGGTCAAAACCCGGCTTGTAAAAGGGAACCCGGTGCCGGGCTCAAGTACGCCGATGGCGCCAAAGCGTGCCCCACGGATGAGACGGCGCGCCAGACGACGCGCCTCCTCATCCGTATCGCGAATGATTTTGACCGGTTCCTTCATCGAAGTCGGAAGCTCCTTATTTCGGTGCCATGCGAATAGCACCATCGAGACGGATGGTTTCGCCATTGAGCATGACATTGTCGATGATGTGCATGGCGAGGCTGGCGTATTCTTCAGGCTGCCCCAAACGTGACGGGAACGGTACGGATGCGCCGAGGCTGTCCTGGACTTCCTGCGGCATGCCGAGCAACATCGGTGTTGCGAAAATGCCAGGCGCGATGGTCATGACCCGGATGCCAAAACGGGCAATTTCGCGGGCAATCGGCAGCGCCATGGCATGCACGCCGCCTTTGGAAGCCGCATAGGCGGCCTGACCGATCTGGCCATCGAAGGCTGCGACCGATGCGGTCGAAATCACCACGCCTCGTTCGCCATCGGCAAGCGGTTCGAGCTTGGCGGCGCGATCGGAGAAAAGCCGCAGCATGTTGAAGCTGCCGATGAGATTGACTTCGATGACCTTGCGGAAGACCTCGAGATCATGCGGCCCTTCGCGGCCAACAACGCGGACTGCGGGTGCGATACCGGCGCAGTTGATCAGGATCCGTGCTTCGCCAAAGGCTTCTGCGGCTTCAGCCAGTGCTGCCTCGGCGGCTGCGGCATTGGAAACGTCGCAAGCAATGGCTTTGCCGCCGATTTCCGCCGCGACTTTTTCTGCCTGTGCCAAATTAATATCGAGCAGCGTAACCTTCGCGCCAGCCTTTGCCAGTGCCCGTGCGGTTGCCGCACCAAGCCCTGAGCCTCCACCCGTCACAATCGCGGCTTTGCCCTTAACGTCCATGTTCTGATCTCCTTGACTTCACAGCTTAATTGTCTGGCGTCCATCAGCCTGGGCGGTGATGCCGCGTCAGGCCCCGGACAATATCGTCGGCAGTGATGGAACCTGTCACGACGCCCTTGTCAATCACACCGATAGTCCCTTCTCGCCTGGTCAACGCATCCATCACGTCGGAAAGCGGAGTATCGGGGGTGACTGAAGCCGACAGCGGCGATTGGCCGCGCGATCCATCCGGCTTGCCGGGGGTCATGACGTCGCGCGCAGTGAGCATGGCGATCGGGTTCATGTTGGCGACAAAATCGGCGACATATTCATTGGTCGGCGAATTGACAATCTCGCGCGGGGTGCCGCACTGGATGATGCGCCCGCCTTCCATGATGGCAATGCGGTTGCCGAGCTTCATGGCCTCATCAAGATCATGACTGACGAAGACAATGGTCTTGCCGAGCCGCGTCTGGAGTTCGAGCAATTCATCCTGCAGCCGGGTTCTGATCAAGGGGTCGAGCGCGGAGAATGGCTCGTCCATCAAGAGGATTGGCGCGCCGGTTGCGAAAGCGCGGGCGAGGCCGACGCGCTGTTGCATGCCACCGGACAGTTCCGCGACCATGCGTTCCGACCAGTCGGACAGGCCGACGAGCTCAAGTTGTTCCGCGACCCGCTGATCGCGTTCTTTTTTGGGGACGCCGGAAATTTCGAGGCCAAAGCCGACATTGTCAGCGACCGAACGCCAGGGCAGCAGGCCGAATTGCTGAAACACCATCGAGACGGTGTCCATGCGCAATTGCTTGAGCAGTTTGTCGTCGCACGCGCCGACATCAAATGTCTCGTCGCCGCATTCGACGATGAGCGTGCCGCGGCTGATCGGATTAAGCCGGTTGATGGCGCGCAGAAGGGTCGATTTGCCCGACCCTGACAGTCCCATCAAGACCAGGATTTCGCCCTCGTTGATATCGACGGTGCAATCGTGCACGCCGAGCACATCGCCGGTTATCTCCTGGATCTCGGTGCGGGATTTGCCCGCGTCGGCAAGTGCCAGGCTCTCAGTGGTGTTGTCGCCGAAGATGATGGAGACATTGTCGATGCGGACCGAGCCGCGATCAGCGTCAAGGCTCATGACGTGGCTCCGATGCGTACCCGGCAGATGCGGTCGAGAATGATGGCGAGAATGACGATGGCGATGCCTGCTTCAAGCCCGAGCGGAATGTTGACGGTGTTGAGCGCGCGGACAACAGGTTTGCCAAGGCCGTTGGCGCCGATCAGGGCGGCGATGACCACCATCGACAGCGACAGCATGATGCATTGGGTGAGGCCCGCCATGATGGTCGGCAGGGCCGCTGGCAGTTCGACTTTTCTCAGCAATTGCTGCGGTGAAGCGCCAAAGGCCATTCCCGCTTCGACCATCGGTTTGGGCACCGACGTAATGCCGAGATAGGTCAACCGGATCGGCGCAGGCGACGCGAAGATGATGGTGACCAGAAGGCCGGGCGCAAGGCCGAGGCCGAACAGGATCAGCACCGGGATCAGATAGACAAAGGTCGGCATCGTCTGCATCAGATCGAGAACCGGCTGCAAGTAGGTGTAGAGTTTGGGGCGGTGCGCCAGCCAGATTCCGATCGGCACGCCGATGAGCATTGACATGAAGGCCGCGGAGATCACCAGAACCAGTGTCTCGACGGTTTCTTTCCATAGTCCCTGATTGATGATGAAGACCAGGCCGAGAACAATGCCGAGCGCCAGCTTCCAAGACTTTTGAATGCGCCAGCCGATCAGCGCGATGATAAGAACGAGGATAAGCGGCGGCAACCACAAAAGGCCGTCGATCATGCTGTCGAGGACGAATTTGAGGGAATCTGCGATGGCATCGAAGGCGAACTCGAAATTGTCGGTGAGGAAATTGAAGAAGCTCTTGCCCCATTTTCCGACCGGTATTTTCCATACGGTGATAAAATCCGCCAATCCATCCATGCCTTGTCCCCCGGCGCATGTCACGATCCGGGGCCGCATGATGCAGCCCCGGATCCAAATTCAAGTCTCAAGTATTACATGCCGAGCTTGGCTTTGACAGCGGCGGCAGCATCGCCACCGTCGAAGGTGGTCACACCCGCGAGCCACGGTGTCACTGCGTCCGGATTGGCCTTCAGCCAGGCCAGACCAGCATCATTGGCGTCTTCACCCTTGAGGATGTCATCCATGATCTTGTTTTCCATCGACAGCGAGAACGACAGGTTCTTGACCAGGGTTCCGACGTTCGGGCATTCGGTGGTGTAACCGGCGCGCACATTGGTGTGCACGGTGGCGGCGCCGAACCCGGAATCGCCCATGCCGTCGAGATAGGCAATCGACATCTCACCCATGATCGGATGCGGGGTCCAGCCGAGGAATGCGATCCATTCCTCATTCCTGATGGCCTTTTCGGCCTGCGACAGCATGCCGGCTTCCGAGCTTTCAACCAGTTCGAAACCATCCAGGCCATTGGCCGGATCTTCGATCATTTCGAGAACGATACGATTGCCGTCATTGCCTGGTTCGATGCCGTAGATCTTGCCGTCGAACTTGTCCTTGAACTTGCCGATATCGGTCAGGCTCTTGACGCCGCCTTCAGCCGCGTAGGTGGGTACGACAAGGCCGTAGCCTGCGCCGTCGAGGTTCTGGGCGATGGTCTCAACCGAGCCGTCATCAAGGAAAGGCTGAACGTCTGCGGCCATGGACGGCATCCAGTTGCCGAGGAAAACATCCATGTCCTTGTTCTTCAGCGACTGATAAGTCACAGGTACGCTCAGCACCTGAACGTCCTGCTCATAACCGAGCGCGTCAAGAACAACGCCGGCGACTGCGGTGGTGGCTTGGATGTCGGTCCAGCCAACATCGGCGAAGCGAACAGTCTTGCAGGATTCAGCGTCAGCCGCCTGAACGGTTGCGGTTCCAGCAAGCAGAATTGCTGCGAAAGTGATGGTCATTGTTTTTGTCATGGTCAATATCTCCCGTGTTCCGATTGCGGAAACAACCACCTATGGGCTGTGAACTCAAGCGGTAATGCCGTCAAATTTTGCGCTGAAAGCCAAAACGGTTGTTGAAAGCAGTACGGCAGGGCTGGAATTCAACAGCGCTGAGCGGCAATAGATACCGCACCGGCATCGATCTAGCCGCATAGGCATATGCGGAGCTTTTGATGCCGGTCGGATATGATGGCCGTGCACGAACGGGGACCCACTCTTGGCGAAGCTCTATTTCAGCTACTCAACAATGAATGCGGGCAAGTCGACGCTTCTGTTGCAGGCCTCCTACAACTACCGTGAACGCGGGATGCGCACGGTATTGTTCATCGCAGCCTTCGATGACCGCGGTGGCGCAGGCCGCATTGCCTCGCGTATCGGGCTGGACAGCGAAGCGCATACGTTTCGCCCGGAAGACGATCTCTATGGAACACTGGAAGCCCTGAAGGCTGATGGCGATATTGCCTGTGCTTTCGTTGATGAGGCGCAGTTTCTGACCGAGGCGCAGGTGTGGCAGCTGGCGCGGGTAGCCGACCGGTTGAAAATCCCGGTGATGACTTATGGCCTTCGCACGGATTTCCGCGGGCAACTGTTTCCCGGTTCCCAGACGTTACTCGCGCTAGCCGATGAATTGCGTGAAGTCCGCACGATCTGCCATTGCGGGCGCAAGGCCACAATGGTGGTGCGGATGGATGATCAAGGCAAGGTGATCCACGAAGGCGCCCAGATCGAGGTCGGGGGCAACGAGAAATATGTGTCTTATTGTCGCCGTCACTGGGATGATGTGATGAACCCCGAGGCAGTGAAATAGACTTTTGGGCGCTTTCAGACGCAATTTCAGGCTGATCTCGATGTCGTGGAAGGGCTTTGCCTACAAAGTGCTCATTGCCCTTGTCTCAGTCTGAGCTATAACAGTCGTTATCTGAAAAATGCGAACGGAGACTGTTTATGCGCACTACCACTTCCATGCTGTTTGGCGCAGTCATTGCTGCTGCTGCTGTATTTGCTCCGGCCGCTGCATTTGCCGATGGCGACGCCGCCAAAGGCGCAAAGATTTTCAAAAAATGCGCCGCGTGCCACACGGCCACTGAAGAGAAGAACAAGGTCGGTCCGCACCTGGTTGGCATCATTGATCGTCCTATAGCTTCGGTCGAGGACTATAAATATTCGCCAGCCATGACCGAGCATGCTGCCGAGGTTCCAGCCTGGACCGTCGAGGCGCTGGGCGCCTACCTGCACAGCCCGAAGGGCGTGGTAAAGGGCACCAAGATGGCTTTTGCCGGCCTGAAGAAGGACAAGGACGTCGAGGACGTCATTGCCTATCTGACAGATCCTGCCGCAGCCAAGTAAAACGGACCGGCCATGCCGAGATCAAAGGCCGTTCCTTCGGGAGCGGCCTTTTTTTTTGCCTTCATTATACCTACGTGTGGTCGGCTTAAGGTTTGCGGCGCTTGTATCCGGTGCTAAAAGCATTTCAGTAATTTGCACTTGCGATCAAAAAAACTGCGCCGACCTTTTGGCGCTGCAAAATGGAGAAGCCGGGCATGGCCAACATCAAGAGTTTAGATGCTGAAATTGACAAGACACGCGCCTCCGTCGAGGAAATGCGGTCAAAAATCGAGGCTTCTGGCGTGGTTCTGGACAAATTGTCGGAAGCCGATGCCGAACTTGGTGATCCTCAGTTTGATATTGAAAACGCCCGGATCCAGGATGTGTTGCGCCAGCAACGGATGATGGAAACCAATATCGCCGACCTCATCATTGGCCTCGAAGACGCAACCAACGTGTTTGGTTCGGAATTCGAGAGCATGAAGGGCTTTTCCGGAATGGAAAGCTTTATTTCCATGTTCTCCAAGGCGCGGGCGCAGCGGATGCGGTCTGATCGCGTCAGGAACATGTCCCTGTCAGGTAACTTGCAGGAGCTGTTGAAGAAGTCAGACACCATTACCGGCATCCTGACGGATCAAAAAGATATTCTCGATAGCCGTTACAAGACCTCGGAAGCCAGCCTGATCAAGGTGATCGAGCGTCGCAAGGTCACCATGGCCAATCTGGAAACCACGCAGCAGCGGATCGAGGAACTCAATCCGTTGTTGATGGATATCGAGAACCAGATCGCCGCATCGACGGATCAGAAAACCCGCACGAACCTTGAAAGCGACCGTTCGAAGCTTGCCACGGAATACAATCAGCGGCAGGCAAAGGAGCAGGAATTGCTGGCGGAAAGCCAGACGCTTGAGCGCTACACCTCGATGTTCCAGACATTTGTGGATTCGCTCAACAACCAGATTGCGGCACAGAACACGCTGATCAACAAGCTGACCATCGATACCGAGCAGCGCATCGTACTTTACAAGGCGCTTGAGGATTCATTGAAGACCGCAGCCCAGCAGGATGTCGCCCACAAGATCAACACGCTCGGAAGCCGGGTCGATACCGCGGCGGAAGAAACCATGGCCGGCATTGGCGCAGCCGCGCAGACCCATATTGGCGATCTTCTGGAGATGCATGAGAAGAACATGCTGTCGACGCAGGATATCCAGCGCCGCAAACAACTTGCCGATGACGCATTTGCCAGGCGGTTTTCCGAGGTGCTGGAGAAGCACAATTCCGCCAATTACGTGAAACCCTGAGCGCGCAGCGATGAGATCGAGGGGAAAATCGAGAGGCGGGCATGCGAGCTGATACCGGCGCAGCCGGAGCCTATTTCAGGTCGATGCATGCGGCATTGAAAGGCTTGCGCGTTTATCTGGCCGATGAAAATTCGCCACTTTATGCACATGGTCTGGTTGGCCAGGTGATCATTCCCTATGTCGACCGCCTGGAAGCGACCTTCTCTGCCTGGGGAAACCGGGTTGGCTTTATCGAACGGTTTCGCATCAGCCGGGCCGACAGCGGATTTCCAACGTTCCAAAATGTGCTGACACTGGAAAATGACCGCGCAACAGCTGACGAACGGCTGGCTGCAATACCGGACGTCGATACTTTGAAAGCGGAGATGGCCGACTTCATTCTTCGTCACAAGGATTTTCCCGGCACGCTGCAGGAGCAAATTGCCGAACGGCTTTATCTGGAAGACATAGGCAAGGACGCGGTGTTCGCGCCGTTTATCCTGCCTGAAACCATTCGCGTTTCGATCAACCCCAAAAACGGCCGGCCGTTCTATGTGGTTCACTGGGGTGTGTTCGACGGCAGTCAGACACTGCCGATGGTCTACATGGCGACGATCGAGGATTCGAGCGAAGCCATCGCCAAGATGCTGAAGGGCAAGGACGGCAAGCTCAAGCCGGATCTCGATATCCCGCTGCCGGTTGGCGGACTGCTCAATCCCGAATTTGCCCGTGCCTTTGATATCTCGGCAGAAAAGAACGGTGCCTATTCGCTGTCGCCGGTGACGATCGCGCAAAATCTGGATGCGGATTTCGAGTTTCTGCATCCAAAGCAATTGCGCCGTTTCGTGCTCGGGCCATTCTATTCGGCCGGTGTGACCGACAACAGCGACCGGATTTCGACTATCCTGTCGAAGGTGCGCAAGGACGAGAACGCCTGGCTTCTGACCTGGACCATGCAGGAAGTCTTTTCCAAGACCGAGCGCCCGGCCAAGCATGGGCTGTGGAGTTCGGCGCCGGCGCAGGATGTCTATCACATTGAAACCGACGATCTGGAAGCGACGCGGCAGGGTGTGAGCGCTTACGAGAGACACGCTCTCGTGCCGCACGAAGCCTATCAGGCGCTGTATGCTTCGGGCGAGGCCGAGAGCATTTTCTCCGGCTTCACCGTGCATGTGGTGTCAGGCAACCAGGTCATCAGCGAGGTATGAGATCATGAGCCAGACAACAGGGCTGACAACGATTTCCGAGGAAGATATCGCCCGTCATCAAGCGGTGGCGCAGTCGATGGTGACCCGCGTTGTCGTGCTGGTAGCGCAGGATGGCGGGTCTTCGACACCGCTGGCTGGCACCAACCGGCGGTTCGTGTCGACGGTGTCGACCCGGGGCTTGCGGCGGACCCGCGAGATCGAGCTTGGCAAGACCATCCAGTCGGTGCGTGCCAATGATCAGATGTTGTCGATCAAGCAGCACACGTTGCTCTTTCGCACCCGCCGGGGGATCTCCGTGGCACTTGCAGTGGCGGAACTGTTCGCTCAGCAGACGGACCTTGAAAGCCTGCAGTCACGAAACGCGGGAGCGCCATTGCAGGGTGAGGATGCGGACCGTTTCAAGCGGTTGCTGGCTGCTTCGGCCTATGTGGCAGCGTTCACGCTTGCGGCTTATATTCTGCAGACTGTCGACGGTGAAAGCGAACCGGCCAACGATACCGATGAGACTGATTTTCAGTTTGATACCCCGCAGGACGCGCTCAAGTCGATTGTTGCCGCACTTGATGAGGCCATCTCCGGTGCGCCGGACGAGGTTGCGATGACTTCGCGGGCGCGCGCTCTGGCCCGGGTTGCCATTGAGGGCCTGATCAGCCGGCGCGCCCGGTTTGATGCGCTGAGCAGTTTCGCGCAATCACATCTCCGGCTGGAGAGCGACAATTTCACGCTCGACGGTTTCGATGTGGCGCCGGGGCAGCGCCGCAAGCCGCTGGTGATGAGTTTCAAGAAGCCCAACGAAATCATCGGCAATCATCTCGCAAAGCACCAGGCGATGCGTCTGGCGCGCATGGTGATGGCCTATGATTTTGACCGTCAGCTCAATCCGTTTGTCGAATTGGGCGGGTTCTTGTTCACCTTCATCGGCGATGGCGCGCCGGGGACCGGCAAGACCATCCTGATCCAGATGCTGGCCGGCATGATCAATGATTACTGCGAGGTCGCGGGATATCCGTTCCACTACGAGAATTTCGGCGTCGACCAGATCTCATCCTATCAGGGCAAATCGGGCCAGAACTGCAAGGCCTTCGTCGACAATGTGCTCAATCCGCGGGCGATCGGTTTTGGAACCATCGATGATATCGACCAGGTTGCGGCCAAACGCTCCGACGACCGGGCGTCCGCTGGTCAGCAGGAAGTCACTGCCGTGCTGATGGAGAGTTTTGCCGGTGCCTCCACCGTGGTGCGCGGCAATTGCTGTTTTGGCATGTTCTCCAACTATCCGGAGAATGTCGATGATGCGCTGAGACAACGCGCCGGTGCGCGCTGGCTGGTCGACGGGCCGCAATCACTTGATGACTACATTGACATCTTCGCGCTGCTGGCCGGCAAGAACCATTCGATCCCGCTTGGCTCTCATGAGTTGTTCGTCAGCCAGGAAATCAAACAAGCTGTTGCGCGATCCTATGACGGCCATGACCGGCCGCAGGAAGAGGGATTGCTTTCTGTCTGGGAGAGGTTCGAGACAGAGCATGGCAAGGTCAAGACCATTGCCGACATCGGCGCCTACCTGCACCAGATCAAGCTGGCCGAGCCGCGTTTTACCGGCCGGGCAATCAAGAACATCACAGACGCGATCAAGATGCGGGCGATGGATATCGATCTGCCTGACGAGTGGTTCGAAACACCCGAAGCGTTCATGCACAAGCCCTATGATGACAAGATCGCGATGATTTCGGAGCTGCGCAAGCCTTTCACGATTGAGATGGTGCTGCAGGAGATCAACCGTTACGCCGATTCCGAATTCCGCTACACCGACCGTTCTGACGCCACTGCCGTGGATGACATCATCCGGCGCGAGCGGCAACGCGAACGGGCAATTCGTGAAATTGAAACGATGAAGCGGGACGGGCGCTGGCAGCAATGAAGCGGTTGATCGAAAACGAACTGATCTACGGCCGATTGCTTCCCATCGAGGAGCCGCATCTCATCGAGCGCTACAACAAGGCGCTGAGAACTTTCGGACTGCCGGAGACAAAGCGGGACAGCTTTCGGATCGACATGACCGGTTTCTCGCCTGAAATTGCCGAAGAGCTTGGCGATGTTCAGTATCTTGATCCCAATGGCGTCAATCGCCGGTTTATTGTCCTGACACCGGAGCAGGAAAACCTGCCGGTGGTTCACACCCAGTTTTCAAACACCGCCGGACTGATGCATCAGTTCTTTGACGGCAATCGCCGCGCTGTTCATGCGGTGACGATCAAGGACGCGTTGTTTGGCGAGATCGAAGAGCCGATCGATGTGGTGACCGGGGTGGAAGACCTGCTGTCGATCAATGAAATCCGCTTCCGGGTCATGTCGGCTGAAAATATGCTGGGAAAGGCCACGGAACTGCGGGGGCTGGTTGACCAGCTCAAGTCTTCGAAAGATGGCTGGCGTAATGACGTCATGCTCAACCGGATGGTCGAGCTTGCGCGCGAGACCGGCGACATTCGGCAAAATGCGCTTGTGCCGGACAAGCTTGTGTTCCCTCACAATTCTTTTTGGGCCAATCATTTCGGCGGCGTGTTCATCTTTCGCGATGACCGGACCACGACCGTGATTTGCGACAGCCATGCGCCGGGGTTCCGGCGGTCGCGTCCCTGGGAGGTCAGCTACATAGATATTGCCGACCATGCGCGGATTTTTGACTATCTGTCGAAATCCGAAAGGCTGCAATTGCCACGTGCTTCCTGGGTTGAGCCGTCCGGTTTCTTCGCTCATCGCGCAGAGATGGCAGTCGACGATCTCATTCGCCGGATTGATCCTTCCGTTGATCTTGCCGGAACCGACAGGATCTGGCTGCAGACGTGGATGCACAACAATTCCGCGCTGATTGCCGAGGAGGGGATCTATCCTTTCCTGCAGGAAGCAATGCGGGAGGTGGCGTCCACCGGACAGATCAAAATGCGAGAGGTGCGGGCTGATCGTCGGTTGATGCTCTGCCGGGCGATGCCAGACCATTCGGATCAATGGCTGATAAACCGGCTATTGGCGCGATTGGCGCCGTTTGACTTTGTCAGCCGCTTCGTCTTTGACAAGCATGGCTTTTATGAAGCCTATGAAGGGTATTCCGAGAGCTACCGCGCTCATGTTGTGGATGTTCTTGGAACAACCTATCTGAATAACAAGGCGGCGCTCAGGTCGCGGCTTTACGGACTGGAAGGATACCAAGACGATGTTTGACCCGATTATTGAGTTTTTCGAGCGGATCTTCAACGCCATCGGTCGTGGTATCGGCGTGGTTGTCTCGGTGATCTTGTGGCCATTTGTCACCATGGCGGGCTGGTATCAGCGGCGGGGCTTCATGCTCAAGGCCATTGTCGGCGGTTTTGTTCTCATTCTCGTTGGGCTTTACGGCTATTTCTTCTGGCAAACCCAGGTCTGGTCGGGTTTTGATCCGGAATATCCGAGCAAGCGGGAGACCATGGCTGTAACACCGGGAACCAAGCAAGCTGACGGGACTTGCTCGCCTTCGGCAATGGTTTCGGTGACGTCGGATCTGATTGATTTCAACGTCAACCAAAACGCCTGGATCTCGTCGATGATCCTCTACAAAGCCGGCCTGTTCGGAGTGGAGTGGGATCATACACCGTATTTTGACAACAAGGCCGCGTTTCAGCGCGGCGTGAACCAGGCGATCCGCCGTACCACGGTCGAATTTGTTGATACACTCGGACGTGTGCGTGGCACCAGCCAGGTCGATGGCGATCTGCAGGATGCTCGCGGCGCCATGCAGTTTGACGAATACACCTGGTATCTGAGCTGGCCGTTCCTGCCGAAAACACCCACGCCGACTTTTTACCGCTCCGCCATCGACGATCTGCAGGCGTTCAACACCCGGCTGAACAATTGTGAGGCCATCTACGATGCGCGCACAGACAACCTTGTTCAGTTCCTCGACAGGATTGCATCGGACGTCGGGTCGACCTCGGCGATCCTGCGAGACCGTTCGGAGAATTACAATGGCGGGTGGTTTGATACCCGTGCCGATGACCGCTTCTGGTTCTCTTATGGTCAGCTTTATGGCTATTACGGCATTCTGAAAGCCACCAGGGAAGATTTCCGCGATGTGGTTGTCCAACGCAATCTCGGAGAGCTTTGGGATGATATGGATGAGCAGTTGTCATCGGCGTTGAAGATACAGCCGATGGTTATTTCCAACGGTAATGAAAGCGGTTGGATCATGCCGACGCATCTGGCGACGATGGGTTTTTATGTGCTCAGATTTCGCTCAAATCTGGTGGAAATCCGCGGAATCCTGGACCGCTGAAGGCGTTTTCGGGCGCGGACTGCTGAGCGGTCTTTCGGGTTCAAAGTCATTGCCGGCCGTGAAAGCCGGCAATGCCTGCCAATGCAGACCTGACCCGGAACGCGATAGAAATAGCGATTGCTTCGACGGGCCGCGAATGTCCGGGGTTCAGAGTAACGTCATTCAGGCGAGATGCGGCTTTAGCAAATAAGGTGCATGCGAAGCGCTTTGGCGACAAGCTGGACCCTGTTGACGCAATCAAGCTTGCGCATGGCGTTGTTCATATAGGTGTTCACGGTGTGATCGGACAATGAGAGAATGGACGCGATCTCACCGGATGTCTTGCCGTTGGCTGCCCAGTGCAGAGCTTCCAGTTCGCGCGGGGTCAACAGGCATTCAGGTGCCTTGTTGATGTCTTTCAAGTTCGAATAGATGTCGTAAGCCTGCACGGCGAACATTCCCAGGTCGCCCAGCTCTGCATGCGTCAAGTCTTCCCGGTTGCCTAGAAATCCCAATGCAGCACGGGCGCCACCGATCCCATGAACGGGGAAAAATGCGCTTCTGTTTATGTTGTAGCCGGCAAATAGCTGGCTTGCGGCTTTGCCCTCTTCGGAAGGACGTTTGCCGTTTGAAGTCTCTGTGCTCCAGGAAATAGGGGCAGTCGAGCGTCGCAAGGTTTCAAAGATAAGTGAATTTTTCAACAGCCCAAGCTTGTCATAGGCTTCTAGCATTTCGTCGGGGAGATCCGACAGTTCAATCCGAGCCACGAGCTTTTCATCAGCCACCGCCGGGATGGTAATGAGGATAAATCTCATGAAGTTGAAATGCCTGGTAAGTTGCCGGAGGAAATCGGCGAGGTCGTCCTCGGTCCGGATCGCCCTCAGATCGCTGAAAAGAGTGTCCTGACTTGTCATCAGCAGCGGTCCGTCATGAGATGCAACCAAGCCTTCCGTTAGATCAATTTACCGGTATCTGGTACGGCTTCGTATAGTTGATGACACTTGAGATGCTAAAGCAACCCGATGCAAGAGATTATTCCGGGTGCAGTAATGAAACAATCAGACAGGAAGTTTTCCGGTGTTTTTGACTTCCTCCATAACCGGATATGTGTGGGTCTCGCGTACGCCGGGCAACGACAGGATAATGTCTGAAAGAAAGGTGCGGTATGCCTCCATGCCCTTGACCCGGGCTTTGACGAGATAGTCAAAGCCGCCAGCCACCATATGGCATTCCATCACATCATCGGATTTGCGAACGGCATGGGAAAATGCATCGAAGACATCCGGCGTTGTCCTGTCGAGTTTGACCTCAACGAAGACCAGCATGGCCCGGTCAAGTTTTTCCGGCGAGAGCTTGGCTGTGTAGCCCTGGATAAAGCCGTCGCGGTTTAATCGCTTGAGGCGTTCGGCTGTGGCGGTGGGTGAAAGGCTGATCTTGTCGGCCAATTCAAGATTGGTCAGCCGGCCATTGTCCTGCATGGCGCGAAGGATCTTTCGATCCAGGCGGTCAATTTCCTTCACATAATTCCCCTAAAAATTCGTAATATGTAGAGAAATACACTTTCCGAATGGCAAAATATGGCGAGATTATTCCTAATGCAAGAGATATGTTGAGTCATTCACGGGGAGATTGTCATGACCGCCACAAACGCATCAGTACTCACTGCTTTTCATGCTCCGCATGCGCCGGATGATGATCGCCTGATCCGCGACTTCAGCCAACGCCTTGTTTTCAGCGGCGTTCAGGACCGGGCGATCGACGCCCGCACCACCAAGCTGATCCAGGCTATCCGATCCGATTCCGGCCAAATGGGCGGGGTTGAGGATTTCCTTCGCGAATACGGGCTGTCGACACGGGAAGGCCTGGCATTGATGGTACTGGCCGAGGCCTTGCTCAGGGTTCCTGATGCACTCACCCAGGACAGATTGATCGAAGACAAGCTCAAAGAGGGCGGCTGGAGCGAACATGAAACCCACGGCGACACCTGGTTTGTCGCGGCCTCGGCCTGGGCGCTGGGACTGTCTGCCCGGGTGATCAAGCCCGGCGAGACGCCTGAAGGGGTGATGCGCGGACTGGTCAAGCGCATGGGCATGCCCTCGGTCAGAACTGCGACACGGCAGGCGATGCGGTTTCTCGGGCATCATTTTGTACTCGGCGAGACCATCGAGGATGCGCTTGGCCGCGCGGCCAAGAACGAGGGACGCGGTTACCGCCATTCCTATGACATGCTCGGTGAAGGGGCCCGTACCTACGCGGACTCCAAACGCTATTTCAAATCCTATGCCGATGCGATCGCAGCCATCGGCAAAGCCGCCAAGAAGAGTTCGACCGGTCGCAAGCTGCCTGACCGTCCCGGCATCTCGGTCAAGCTCTCGGCGCTGCATCCGCGCTACGTTGCCACCCACCGCGAGCAGGTGCTGGAGGAACTGGTGCCTGATCTGGTCGCTCTCGCACAGATGGCAAAGGCGCACGATCTCAATTTCACTGTCGACGCGGAGGAAGTCGACCGGCTGGAACTCTCGCTCGATGTGATCGACCGTGCTTTTGCTGACCCTTCGCTGGCGGACTGGGACGGTTTCGGACTGGCCATCCAAGCCTACCAGAAACGCGCGCCGCAGGTGATCGACCACATCGCCGGGCTGTGTCGCAAGCATGGTCGCCGGATGATGGTGCGGCTGGTCAAGGGCGCCTATTGGGACACCGAGATCAAGCGCGCCCAGGAACGTGGGCTCGAAGGCTACGCCGTCTACACGCGCAAGGCTGCGACCGACCTTTCCTATCTCGCCTGTTCGCAACAGCTGCTCGATCAGCGTGATGTCATCTATCCGCAATTTGCCACACACAATGCGTTGACTGTCGCCACGATTATCGAAATGGCCGAGGACCGCAGCGGCTTTGAGTTCCAGCGCCTGCATGGCATGGGCGAGGTCGTTTACGACAGCCTGAGCAAGAGCAATGACCGCGTGCCATGCCGCATCTATGCGCCGGTCGGCGGTTATCGCGATCTGCTGGCCTATCTGGTGCGCAGGCTTTTGGAAAACGGCGCCAACTCGTCCTTCGTGGCGGTGGCTGGCGACAAAAAGATCCCGATCACGTCGCTTCTGGAACGCCCGGACGCCAAGCTTGGACTGGCCAGGGGCCAATCGGCGCGCAACAGCCAGATCCCGCTGCCGCTGGCGATCTATCCCGACCGGGCGAACTCGCGCGGCATCGAATTCGGTGACCGGTTTCAGCTTGCCTCTCTGTTGGAAGGCATGCAGCGGTCTGGCGCAACAGTCGATGCGGGTCCTCTCGCGCCGGGTCTCAAAGGTGGTGCGGCGCAGGAGGTGAGATCCCCCTCCGATCGCACAACAGTTGTCGGCACGGTGCGGTTCACCGATCCGAAGGATGTCGACAAGGCGGTTGGCATCGCCATGCAGGGCTTCAAGACCTGGTCGCGCACCGATGCCGGCATCCGCGCGGCGGCGCTCGACAGGGCAGCCGATCTGCTCGAGGAGCGGCGCGACCGGTTCATGGCGTTGTTGGCGGCCGAGTCAGGCAAGACGCTTGATGACGGCATCGCCGAAATCCGCGAGGCTGTGGATTTCCTGCGCTATTACGCAGACCGGTCGCGCGAGATGTTTGCCAAATTGCAGCCGATGCCCGGCCCCACCGGGGAGGAAAACCGGATGGGCTGGCGCGGACGCGGTGTGTTCGTCTGCATCTCTCCGTGGAATTTTCCGCTGGCAATTTTCCTCGGCCAGTTGACGGCGGGGCTGGCTGCCGGCAACGCGGTGATCGCCAAGCCAGCTGAACAGACACCCTTGGTCGCCCACGAAGCGATTGCGGTGATGCATGAAGCAGGTGTGCCCAAAGATGTGCTGTTGTGCCTGCCGGGCGCCGGCGATGTCGGTGCTGCGCTGACCTCGCATCCGAAGATCGGCGGCGTGGCCTTTACCGGATCGACAGACACCGCGCGCGCTATCAACCGGACGCTTGCTTCCAAGGACGGACCGATTGTGCCTTTCATTGCCGAAACCGGCGGGCTCAATGCCATGATCGTCGACGCCACGGCGCTGGCTGAACAGGTGGCTGATGATGTGGTGATGTCGGCGTTCAGGTCTGCCGGGCAGCGCTGCTCTGCGCTGCGATTGCTGTTCGTGCAGGAGGATGTTGCCGATCAGATGCTGGAGATGATCGAAGGGGCTGCGCGCGCACTCAAGCTCGGCGATCCGTCGAAACCCTCGACCGACATCGGCCCGGTCATCGATGAAGCACAGCACGACATGCTGGCGGCGCATATCGCTACGATCTCGAAGACCCAAAAGCTAACCTATGCCGGAGATGCGCCGGACGATGGATTGTTCTTCGCCCCGCATATCGTCGAACTGAAAGACGCCAGCGCGCTGGACCGGGAGATTTTTGGTCCGGTGCTGCATGTGGTCCGCTACAAGGCCAAGAAGCTTTATGCAGTGCTCGATGCCATCGACGCCACCGGTTTTGGCCTGACGCTGGGTGTGCAAAGTCGCATTGAATCCACGGTGCGCAAGGTCATCGACCGACTCGATACCGGCAATATCTATGTCAACCGCAACATCATCGGTGCCGTGGTCGGCACCCAGCCGTTCGGCGGATCTGGCCTGTCGGGCACCGGCTTCAAGGCTGGTGGACCGCATTACCTGATGCGCTTTGCGGTCGAGCAAGTGGTGTCGGTCAACACCGCAGCTGCCGGCGGCAATGCCGGGTTAATTGCGATGGCGGACGGGTAGGTCAGCAGTTGCTGCAATGCGGGATTGTCAGGGGTTTGCCTGTGTGTGGTGCCTTGTAAGGACTGCCCCTGATTGCTAGCCTGCCGGTATGATCCGAATCCCATGCCAGGCAATCATGTTTCGGCAGCGGCATCAGTGAATATGGCGGCAAGGAGATCCCTGTTTTTTCCGTGGTTCCACAATCTTTTGTGAAGGCCGTTCGCGCGATCGCCTTGATCACTTTTGGGATCACCTTGTTCGCTCCGGCCTTTCCCGCTGGAGCGGCCGGGAAGGTGCCGTCCCGGGACATGGCATTTTCCATTGTCCGTACGAACAATCCGATCTGTGAGTCGGACTGTCCGGAGTGGATCGCGGCTGATGGATATATCACCGACAAGACCGCAAAGGCATTCAAGGCCATTCTCAAGAAAGCCGGGGACCGGAACCTTCCGTTGCTCATCAATTCATTTGGCGGGAGAGTGGACGTCGCGATGGCGATGGGACGGTTGATCCGTGAACGCGAAATGACGGTCGAAATTGCGCGGACGGACTATTTGCGCTGCAAACCCTGGGACAAGAATTGCAAGCCTGACTTCAAAGACGGCACTTTTTACGGTTATGCCAATTTGACTTTCGGCGTCTGCAATTCTGCCTGTCCCCTGTCCCCTGTTGCTGGCCAGCGGCGCCCGTCGGATCGCCGGCCCGTTTTCCCGCGTGGGCGTCCATCAGATCGTCACAACCAGGCACAACTACAGAGATAAATACAGAATTCACAAAACAACCTTGAGTAATGGAAAGGTCGTTACGAAAAAGGAATTTGTGGAGCGGAAAATTGTTGGGACAGTGAGGTCCACAGACCTGCCAAAATCATTGCGTCGGAAATTGATGAATTATCTGACCAGCATGGATGTAAATCCCAAACTGATCGAATTCATGATGTCTACTCCCCCGGAAGATGTCAGATATCTGAGCATGGAGGAGCTAAAGACCTTCGGAGTGGTGACTGAAATCAGCGAGATTGAGGGGCTCGTCGGATATAGGATTTGCAGTGACCGAAGGCGGCCGAAAAATTGCTTTGTGCGCGAGTAGGAATTGAGTTGAAGTGGGGGCGCCGCGGTTGATGCCATGCTTCGGGGCGGCTGGCGAGGCAGGTTGAAGGCTGGTATCGAGAGGGGATTGCCGATGAAATATTTGCGGCTTTATGCCGGTGAAGATGGCGAGAGCCACGTCGAAGAGATGCACGCTGAATTCAATATGGCCATGTATGCTCCGCCAGCGCCGACATTCGGGGTGTCTGATCCAACCGATGCAAAGCGCTTCGTCATGGTGCATTTCCCGTCAGGCTGGGACAGCGAGCTGCATCCGGCACCGCGAAGACAGCTTTTTGTCATGTTGTCAGGACAGTTTCAGGGGCAAACGAGTGGTGGCATGCTTATGGATCTGGGACCGGGTGACGCCATGTTGATGGAAGATACGACCGGCAAGGGACACTCCGCCAGAACAATGGGCGGAAGCGAAGTCTACGCCTTGATGGTGCATCTGGAGTAGTTTTTTACCGGTGGACTTGGCCAGAACCGAGCAGTCTGTCTGTTTCGTAAGCCAACCGCATGGGGATCGCCTTTATTGCCAGTGTCGCAACTGGCGCATTTCGCGTACCGTTTCATGCAGTCATGGGCTGGACTTTCTGGGCCTGTTTATCGGTAAAGGTTGCGCGGAAGATGCGGCCACTTGGGGAAGAGGAAACAACACAATGGCTGATTACAAGTCCGATATCGAAATTGCCCGCGCGGCGAACAAGAAGCCGATCATGGAAATCGGTGAGAAGCTTGGCATTCCGCAACTGGACCTGGTTCCCTACGGCCACGACAAGGCCAAGGTGTCAGCCGGTTTCATTGCCCGGCAGAAAGACAAGGAAAACGGCAAACTGATCCTGGTCACGGCGATCAACCCGACGCCTGCAGGTGAAGGCAAGACCACCACCACGGTAGGACTTGGCGACGGGCTCAACCGTATCGGCAAAAAGGCAATGATCTGCATCCGCGAAGCCTCGCTGGGGCCCAATTTCGGCATGAAGGGCGGTGCAGCGGGCGGCGGCATGGCGCAAGTGGTGCCAATGGAGGAAATGAACCTTCATTTCACCGGCGATTTTCACGCCATCACCAGCGCCCACAATCTGCTTTCGGCGATGATCGACAATCACATCTATTGGGGCAATGAGCTGGAAATAGACGCGCGGCGGATCGTTTGGCGCCGGGTGATGGACATGAACGACCGGGCGCTGCGCGACATCGTGGTCAATCTTGGTGGCGTTTCCAACGGATTCCCGCGTCAGACAGGGTTCGACATCACTGTCGCCTCTGAAGTGATGGCGATCCTTTGTCTTTCGAAGGATCTGGTCGACCTGCAGCAGCGGCTTGGCGCAATCGTGGTGGCCTACCGCCGCGACAAGACCCCGGTCTTTTGCCGCGACATCAAGGCCGATGGGGCGATGACCGTGCTCTTGAAGGATGCCATGCAGCCCAATCTGGTGCAGACGCTGGAAAACAATCCGGCCTTCGTGCATGGCGGACCGTTCGCCAATATCGCACATGGCTGCAATTCGGTGGTGGCGACCACGACGGCGCTGAAGCTTGCCGATTACGTGGTGACTGAAGCCGGGTTTGGTGCCGATCTGGGTGCCGAGAAGTTCTTCGACATCAAGTGCCGCAAGGCGGACCTGAAGCCTGATGCGGCCGTCATCGTTGCGACCGTTCGCGCCATGAAAATGAATGGTGGGGTCAAGAAGGATGATCTCGGGCCTGAAAACATCGCAGCTGTCGAGAAGGGCTGCGCCAATCTTGGCCGTCACATCGAGAACGTCAAGAAATTCGGCGTTCCGGTGGTGGTGGCAATCAACCATTTTGTTTCCGACACCGACGCTGAAATCCAGACGGTCAAGGATTATGTCGCCACGCTCGGGGTTGATGCGATCCTGTGCAAGCATTGGGCGCTAGGCTCGGCCGGTATCGAGGATCTGGCCAACAAGGTGGTGGAGCTTGCCGAATCCGGTCAGGCACAGTTCGCACCGCTTTATCCTGACGACATGCCGCTTTTTGAAAAAATCGAAACCATCGCCAAGTCGATCTACCATGCTGGTGAGGTGACCGCGGAGAAATCCGTGCGTGAGCAACTCAGGCAGTGGGAAGAGCAAGGCTACGGCAATCTGCCAATCTGCATGGCCAAGACGCAGTACTCGTTCTCGACCGATCCCAATTTGCGCGGCGCGCCAACGGACCACACCGTGCCCGTACGCGAGGTACGGCTGTCTGCCGGCGCGGGATTCATCGTCGTCATCACCGGCGAGATCATGACCATGCCGGGCCTGCCAAGAACACCGTCTTCTGAAAAGATCTATCTCAACGAGGCGGGCCAGATTGAAGGCCTGTTCTGATCAGGCCTCAAACCCGGCGTAGGGGTTGATCTTGTTCATTCGCAAAGGCGGTAGCCGCGTTTGCGCTTTATGATGTCGAGATGCAGATGGTCTGCATGAGCGGCATTGGTGCCGGGGCCCAGCACGGTGGTGAAATGCAGACAAGCACCGCCGCGAATGGCCCGCTGGAATGCCTCCTCCATGGTTCCGTCGCCGGCGCGTGGTGAGACTGCGATCGGATGATGCCCCTTGAATTCGAAACTCACCACGTCAATGGCATTGCCGATCGCGTGCTCTGATACCTTGCCCGTGGCAGAGTTATTGCGGCGGCGGCAGATGTAGGTGGATCCGTGATTGATGCCGGTGAGTGTGATCTCGTCCGGCAGGGCTGCGGTGGCTGGGACCACCACGGTATCTGTCCAGCGGGCCAACTCGAGTGCGGTTTCACACCGCAATTGCGAGGCCGGTGACAGAGTCACGCCGCGAACAACCTGATCGAGCCTGTAGGGTGCTTCAATGCCGCAACCATGTTCTCCTATCACCGGATCCTCGCGTTTAAAGACGGCGCCGAGCTTGCGCAGTTCGGCTTCGCAATGGGCAAGCGCTGTTTCGTCGGGTTTGGGAGCCGTGATGCCTGGAAGCGACACAGGCTTTTCTGCTGTCTCTGTTTCCCGCTTCGAAGGGGACGGATCTTGCTTTTCAGGTGTTCCGTTCTGAAGTTCCGGTTGCGTCGTGTCAGCAACCGGTTTGGTTGCCGGAACTGGAGTGCTTTTCACGGCCGATGGCTGAGGACGTGGGTTCTCAACCGGTACCGGCCCGTTCGCGGGCAATTCAACGCCCATACAGAAAACCATCATAACGGGCAGGGTCAGCAAACGACGCATGCATCAATCCCTGAATTCTACCGAGACGCCCTGACTAACCATATGGGCGAGTTCCCGGGCATCCCAATTGGTCATGCGAACGCAACCGTGGCTGCTGGTCTTGTCAATCTTGGAGGGTTCAGGGGTTCCGTGAATGCCGTAAGTTGGTTCGGAAAGGTCAATCCAGACGTTGCCGACCGGCCCGTTCGGACCGGGCGGGAGTGTCAGAGGCTCATTATTGTCGCCCTGAACGAAGTTCTTCGGATTGTAGCTGTAGGTCGGATCGATGGCGACGGCATTGACTGTGTGGGTTCCCGTGGGGGATGGAGTGCTGGAACTGCCGATGGTGACCGGATAAATCGCAATCAGTGTTTGGGACGCATCGTAGGCCAGGAGCCGGGCTTCAGACTTGTCCGCGACGAGACTGGCAACCTGGGCCTCTTGATCGGTGCCCGGATCGGCCACGAAAATCGTCTCCCCGGCAGTGAATTCTGAACCTGGATTGAGATCGGCAAGGAACTCCATATCCATGTGGAAACGTTCGGCGAGCTTTTCCTGCACACTGGTGAAGCCAATGCTTTCGAGCTTTGCGAGCTCTGCGTAATCTGTGGGCAAAGGCGCAGAAAGTCCCGAGGTGTCTTCTTCGGTGATCGTGTAGGATATGATCACCTCGCTGCCCATTGCCTGCAAGGTGTCCCACAACAATGGGTCAATAAGGCCGTCGATGGGAAGCTTGTTGACCTGCTCGAACCCGCGGATAGCCTTTTCGACGTTTTTTCCGGAGTACCCGTCGATGACGCCTGGAGAAGCTCCGGCCCTGTCGAGCAAAATCTGCAAGCGAACCGCAAGAGGGCTTTGACCTTCCGGCAATTGTTCGCCTGCAAAGGTTGCGGCGTTGATGGAAGACGGGTCCACGGGACTGGCGTTGGCTTTGCCGAATGTCACTGCCGCTGCAAATGTTGCCGCAGCTATTGCAAGACCTATCTGGATAGTGTCCATCGATTTTCCCCGTTCCGACTGTCCCTGCGCGCTGGTAGAAAGCGCTACTCGCAGAGACAACGCACGAAATGCCAGAAAGATGCATCAAGCGCAAAACAAGCCGCGAGATTGTGCTTGATGGCACATGGGCGCCGAACCTGCCCGGTCACAGCGGTTGCGGGCCGTGCCAGGAGGTCAGCGCTGAAAGCCGCGCGGTTTTCTTGAACTGGTGACGGTCCATGCGTCGCAGAATGCCGGCCAGAAAACGGATCGTTTCCGCGATGTAGGGGCCCTTGTTGAGCATGACACATTCGGCGCGCTGCCCCATGGCGGCATCGGTGACTTCGGCGCGTGATGGGGCGCCGCTCTTCAACAGCGTTTCGAGCACCTGCGTCGCCCATACAACGGGTATGTGGGCTGCTTCGCACAACCAGAGGATCTCTTCCTGGGCTTCCGACAGGCGTTCGGTGCCAACTTCCATGGCAAGGTCGCCGCGCGCGATCATAACGGCGACAGGGTGATGCGATCCTGACTGAACGATCAGCCTGGGCAGGTTGCGCACCGCCAGTCCGGTCTCGATTTTCAGGAGCAGCGGTTGCGGCGGTCGCTCGCCGCGGTGTTTTTTGAGCTCGGCCGTAAGGCCGCGAACATCTTCCGGACGCTGTACGAAAGAACAGCCGACGATATCGGCGTTGTTTGCAACGAAGGGTAAATTGGCGAGATCGGTGGCGGTCAGATGGTCGAGCTCAAGATCGATGGCAGGGAAATTGATCCCCTTTTCGAGTTTCAGTTTCTTGCCCTTGTCCGGCACCACGGTGACTTCCAGGATCGCGCCGTCGTCAATGAGATCCACAACGCGGGCGCCAATCTTGCCGTCATCGATCCATACCTGGAGTCCGGGCTGCAGTTTGGCAATAATCTCGGGAAACGTGATGGTGATGGAAGGCAGCCGCCCGTGCTTCCGGGGCGGTTTGGAAAGCAATTCGAAACGGTCACCACGAAACAGCCGCTTGTTCTTGCGCTGATCGATAGTCTCGATCCGGCATTTCGGTCCGGCTATATCCATGAGCACAGGGCAGTTTCTGCCAACCTTGGAGGCTGCAGCGCGTATGTTCTTGATCATTGCCGCCCATACTTCGGGTCCGTCATGGGCGCAGTTGATGCGGAAGCAACTGGCGCCTGCATCGACCAGTTGACTGACGAAGTCAGGATCGGAGGCACCCTGTTGCGGCATGGTCACCATGATGCGGGTGTTGCGTTCACCGGGATAGTCTCCAAAAAACAGTCTCTGGTCGGATGTGATCTGTGCAAGTCCGGCGTCAAGTTCTGCGGGCTCTGGCCATTTGGCCGGCAAGCCTGAGAGGCCGTCCAGCGTTGCACTGACTGAGGCCAGGGACTGCCGGAGATGGGATTCAGACCGCCCCAGAGATGACAGGCCAAGAACGGAAAGGCTCGATTGAAGGCCTGTCAGATCGTACTGGCGGGCTGCCAGATAGAAAGCCAGATTTTCAGCCCCGGTGCGAAAAACCGGACGGGCGATCTCACTCTCCCAGTCACCGAATATAGCAGTGCTGTCGGTATCGATTTTCGCGATGTACTCACGTAGCAGGTTGCGGCAGGCTTCAATCTGCGCGGTGCTCGTCGCAAAACCCGATGGCTCGATGCTGCTGGCTTGTTCGGTCACGATGGTCCTTCCGGGCGGATTTGCGGTGATGCACCGTTGCCCAACCCACAACCAATCCAGAGTTTAATGACAGCGGGTTTCACTATGATGACAGAGCCGGGATGTTCGAATCCGCCGGTCTTGTCTGTTGGTTTTACAGCCTGGCTACCAACAGCATTTATGACTTCGAATTTTCGGTGAATGTTCTCATTCGCTTGCGATCTTGCGTATCCATGGATTTCTCCTTGTTGAGCTGTGAAGGCGATTGAGACTGATCTTTGATACGCCCTTGCTGTCGGGAGAGCCTTGATGCGGATCAATCGTCCCCCGTGCACGACAACCGGATCAGCAAGACAAGAACGGCTGTGCCCCAATCATGCCAAACGATCAGGGCAACATTGTTTGCGCTCAGGGGCGGCCGAAATCGTGGCTGACCTTGCCCCAGACGCTTGCGGCAATACCTGCAATGGTGACCCCGTCGATAAGCAGGTATGAGAGTGGGCGGTCCACGGTGTTCCCCTTTTGATGATGTGTGAGTGCGCATCGTTTGAAAGTGACGCGTTGCACCTTTCCGCGCGATGCCGGACGGATTACGCATTTGTAATGGCCGAGAAGGCCGGGTACGCAATTCGTGGAACGAAGCTGCGTTTCGCGGGTTCATGGTAATGACTGAAAAACGGGGCGACGAACTGCATGGCTGACAGAAAGATCTCGGAAACACTGAGGGACTGGCTGGTCCGGGGGCTGAAAAACGGCAACGCCAATCGCCTGCCTGTGCTGCTCCTGGGCATCCTGACACTTGGCGTTTATGCCTTCATCGCGATTGCCGATGAGATGGCTGAAGGCGAAATCCGGAATTTTGATGAAACGGTGCTTCTCATGCTCAGAGTTCCGGGTGATCCGTCCAGATTGCTGGGGCCGGAATGGTTGCAGGAGACGGCGCTTGAGGTCACTGCGATCGGTGGGTATCCGCTGATCATGCTGACACTCGCTGTGGTTTCGGGCTTCTTCATCGTTACAAAGCGCTATGGCGCGGCAGTCTATGTGGTGCTTTCGGTCGGGTCCGGGGCGCTTTTGAGCCAGACGCTCAAGCAATACTACGCACGGCCGCGGCCGGATCTGGTTGATCATCTTGATGCGGTTCACACCGCCAGTTTTCCAAGTGGCCATGCGCTGGTGACAACGGTGGCTTATCTGACACTTGCAGCCATCGTGATCGGCTATCTCGAAAACAGGCAGGCGCGGGTTTATGTGCTCGGCGTCGCGGTGCTCGTTGCCGTGATGGTTGGCGTCAGCCGGGTCTATCTGGGGGTGCACTGGCCAAGCGATGTGGCCGCCGGCTGGGCGCTGGGCGCTGCCTGGGCCAGCTTCTCGTGGCTGGTCGTTCATATGCTGCAAAGACGCAAGGGGAGGTCGGCGCTATGGCTGGATCAATCGCCGCCGAAATGACCTGGCATGACTGGTTCAAACCCTTCGCCCGGCTCGGTTACGGCGCGCGAGGGGTGGTCTATCTTGTGCTGGCCTTCTTCATTGCCAGCGCCGCGCTGACTACCGGGAGTGGCGGCGATACCAAGGATGCGATCCGCTTCATAACCCAATCGACCGCCAGTGCGTTTTTGACGCCACTGCTTATCGTCAGCCTGGCCGGCTATTGCCTGTGGCGTGTCGTGCAGGCGGTATTTGATACAGATGATCATGGGATCAATCCGGTGGGGCTGGCGGTGCGTGCCGGGTTGGCCGGATCAGCCGCGACCTACGGCTTTCTGATGCTCTATACGTTCTCGCTATGGTGGGGCGGCACTTTTTCCTCCGGAGACAGTTCCGGGGATGGCTTTGCCCGTACGGCAGCCAGCTTCATCGGCGCGGGGCCGGTGTCACTGATCCTGAGCTTGGTATTCGCGGTTGTTGGCGCAGCACATATCCGGAAGGCAATCAGCCGCAAATACCGTGATCATATCCAGGCTTCGCCTATGGCCGGATGGTGGATCGATCTGGCGGCCATCGGTGGATTGTGCGCGCGCGGGCTGGTCTTTTTCATCATTGCCTTTTTGCTGTTGCAGCATGGGCTGGCGGGTGAGGAAGGCCGGGCGGGACTTGCCGATGCGCTGGACTTCATTGCTGGCCTCCCTTTCGGCGTCTGGCTGCTGGGCGCAACTGGAGCGGGGTTCTTTCTGTTTGCGATCTATTCCTTTGCAGAAGCCGTCTGGCGTCGCATCAATGTTGAAGATGCCTGAGGAGCTCCGCCCCGGATCTCGCGGTCCAGGGCGGGCCAAACGGTGTTTTCACATAGCGTCGTTGGTTCGGATATGCGGGTTTATGCGCACGTTCACCTATTGAAACTCGGCGTCGTACACCAGCTTGAGCGAGCGGGTGCCGAGTTCCTGCTTCAGGCGTTCCCGCCGGGCTGCCTCAGGCTGAAACAACACAGCTTCGACGACAAGGCGATCGGGCGCACTGCTGTCCTGCCTTGGCAGCGAAATTTCCGCAGTCTCCGCCAATCCCAGCATTGCCAGACCACGCGCTGTGACTAATGAGAGGCATTGACCCACCATTCCGTCCATCTGGCCTTGTGTGATGATGGCGGTTTGCGGCTGCCTTTTGCTGATGCGGTAACGTACCCGCGTGTTCAGCGTCACGATTTTGGTATCGATGTCCTCACTGAAAACCACAATCGCATTGTCGAGCTTGTGCTTGAGTATTTCCCGAACAGGATCCGCCAGTGAATGGCGGCGGTCATACATGGTCTGAAGAATGGTGATGTCTTTGGTTGTCAGTATGCATTTCTGGTTTTTCCACATGGCGGATCTCCGGGCGCGCCGGATGTGTTGGTGGCGCGAATGACAGGTCAGGGAATATTGTCTCCCCTGCACCGGACCGGATCCGGTGCAGGGGAGACGATCCAGTCAGCAGAAAAACCCCGAGAGGATTTGAGAAACCCATCCGCATGATGGTCATTGAGCCAGCGCGTCCTCTCTGGATTGACTTACCGCCACCACAGTCAGATCGTGGATCAGGCCGCTGCGTGTTGCATAGCTGATCGATTGTCCGGTCTTGAGGCCAATCAGGGCGGTACCGATCGGTGTTGTGATCGATATGCGCCCGTCCTCAATATTGGCTCTCCCCGGATAGACCAGGATAACCGTTTTGCTTTGCGTGCCGTCGACCATATAGGTCACTGTGGACCCCATGCGCACAACAGAAGAAGCGATGGTTTTATCGCTGACGATGCGGGCGCGATCAATTTCTTCGGCCAGGCCCGCAGCGATCTCCGGATTCCGTTGTTCATAGGCCGCGGCAATGTTGCTGAGCCGGTCGTAGTCACCTTGGCTGATCGTGATTCTTGGCTTACGCCGAATGTTCTGCTGCATTGAATTGTCCACGTATTCGAGTTGCCCCTGTCGCGGTTGACACGGGTGCATATTCATTTGGATGTTTTGTTGGTTTTACGCCGTTATGTGCGGTGTGTTGGAACTGCCGTCAGACAGGACCGGACATCCGCTTGCGACCCCCGCGATCCGGGGGCGCTGGTCACCGAACCGGGGGGTAAATTCCTGCGATGGGAAAGGCCCTGAAAAAACGAGCAACATGGGTTCGGTGCATCTTCATGATTGAAATGTGGGATAGGCTTGCTGCGATGTCAAGGCATCCGCGGCCGCCCGATGGCCGAATGGAAGATGTCATTCGAACAAAGATTGTTGCGCCGGATCGTGTTTCCCGCAGCCCCTGAAGGCAATGAACCGGACGTGGCGCGGGGACCTGGACTTCAGCATCCGAAGATGCCTGAAGTATTCATTCCCACTTGATGCAATTCCCGGCCTGCGCTAAGAGCTTTGTCATGATGATGCATGTGGCACAGAACAATTGGTGGTGGGTTCGCTTCTAGGCGGCCTTGACCACGCATGCGCGTTAGAGATCAACAAGCCGCCCGGGACCTCAAGGTCCGGCGGCTTTTTTGTTTGGCCCGCCGGACGAGACAGTCCGGAGTGGTTCAAACGGAGCTTGAAAATGGGCACGACGGTACTTTCAGACGGCGCGGCGCACTATCAGACGCGCGGTGGAGTCGTGGTGACGCGGCGACGCCGCGAAACGCCTTATGCGGACGCCATATCGAGCTATATCGATGCGCTGGACAGCCGGCGCGGGGCGGTGTTTTCGTCTAACTATGAATATCCGGGCCGCTATACCCGCTGGGACACGGCGATTGTCGATCCGCCGCTCGGCGTATCCTCGCAAGGTCGGCACTTGACCATCGAGGCTTACAATGGCCGCGGCGAAGCGCTGATTTCAATTCTTGCCAGCCGGCTTGCAGGCCATGCGGAATTTGCAATCTCCGGGCATGAGGCGCGGAAGATCGAAATTGATATCGCCAAGCCGAACCGGGTGTTTTCCGAAGAGGAGCGGTCCCGGGCTCCGACTGTGTTTTCGGTGTTGAGGGTCATTGTCGATCTTTTCCATTCCGCAGAGGATGGAAATATCGGGTTTTACGGGGCGTTTGGCTATGATCTGGCCTTCCAGTTTGATTCAGTGCCAGCCAAACTGACCCGGCCTGATGATCAGCGTGATCTGCTGCTGTTTCTTCCGGACGAAATCCTGGTGGTTGACCACCACGCCGCCAAGGCCTGGATTGATCGCTACGATTTCAGCCTGGATGAGGTGACGACCGAAGGCCGCGATGCAGACATTGCGCCGGAACCCTTTAAACCTGCAGACAGCGTGCCTGTGCGCAGTGACCATACGCCGGGTGAATATGCCGAGCTGGTCAAACGCGCCAAGGAAAGCTTCAAGCGTGGTGACCTGTTCGAAGTGGTGCCGGGCCAGACCTTCTTCGAGCGCTGCGAAGCGCGGCCATCGGAAATCAGCAGGCGGTTGAAGGCGATCAACCCGTCGCCCTATTCGTTCTTCATCAATCTCGGGAACCAGGAGTATCTGGTTGGTGCATCGCCGGAGATGTTTGTGCGGGTCAATGGCCGGCGGATCGAGACCTGCCCGATTTCAGGCACGATCAAGCGCGGCGAGGATGCGATTTCGGATTCGGAGCAGATCCTCAAGCTGCTCAATTCGAAGAAGGATGAGTCTGAACTGACCATGTGTTCGGACGTCGATCGCAACGACAAGAGCCGGGTTTGCGAGCCGGGGTCGGTCAAGGTCATCGGCCGCCGCCAGATCGAGATGTATTCACGGCTGATTCATACGGTCGATCATATCGAGGGCCGATTGCGCGACGGCATGGATGCGTTTGACGCGTTTCTGAGCCACGCCTGGGCTGTAACCGTGACCGGTGCGCCAAAGCTCTGGGCGATGCGGTTTCTGGAAAATAACGAGAAAAGCCCGCGGGCATGGTATGGCGGCGCTGTCGGCATGGTCAGCTTCAACGGCGACATGAACACTGGTCTGACGCTTCGGACCATTCGCATCAAGGATGGCATTGCCGAAGTGCGCGCCGGTGCCACGCTGCTCTATGATTCCAATCCCGAGGAAGAAGAAGCCGAAACCGAGCTGAAAGCATCGGCAATGCTGTCGGCGATCCGCGACGCCCGGCTCGGTAATGCCGGATCGGCAGGCCGGGAAACCGCCAAGGTGGGCGAGGGGGTGTCGATCCTGCTGGTCGATCATGAGGATTCGTTCGTTCACACATTGGCCAATTATTTCCGCCAGACCGGGGCCAAGGTGACCACCGTGCGATCGCCGGTTGCAGACGAGATGTTTGACCGGGTGTCGCCCGATCTGGTGGTTCTTTCGCCCGGGCCGGGAAGTCCCAAGGATTTTAATTGCGCGGCCACCATCAAGCAGATCCGCGCCCGTGAACTTCCTGTGTTTGGCGTCTGTCTCGGGTTGCAGGCGCTGACCGAGAGTTTTGGTGGCACCTTGCGGGAACTGGCGGTTCCGGTTCACGGCAAGCCGGCGCGGATTCGGGTCTTGCCCGACGGGATCATCTTTTCAGGTCTGGCAAAGGAAGTGACAGTCGGGCGATATCATTCGATATTTGCCGATTATGCCACAATGCCAAAGGAATTCCGTGTTACGGCGGAAACCGATGACGGGGTGATCATGGCGATTGAACATGAGAGCCTGCCAATCGCGGCAGTGCAGTTCCACCCGGAATCGATCATGACACTGGGTCAGGACGCCGGCATGCGGATGATCGAAAATGTAGTCGCGCATCTGGCGCGCCGAACCAAGGTGAAGGCAGCATGAGACAGACATTCAAGAGGAATGCGCTATTGGCCGTCGCGATGCTTGCAGCATCGGGACTTTATCTTGTATCGGGTGTGAGCCTCGCCTGGGCACAATCCGATGATGAGCTGAAGACGGGCCAGGGCCTGGTCGAGGTGAATTGCGGCGAATGTCATGGCGTTGGCAAAACGGATGCGAGTCCACACAGGTCGGCGCCACCGTTCCGCCAGCTGTCGAACAATTTCCCGATGGATGCGCTTGAGGAAGCATTTGCCGATGGCCGGATCTACTCTGGTCACCCTGATATGCCGGAATTCATTGCGACTCCGGAACAGTTGGATGCGATCATCGCCTATATCGCATCCCTGCAAGGCTAGGGAGCGTGCCTCAGGCTTCAAAGACCATTCGCAAGCTGGCATTCTGGTCCATTCCGCTGGCTTTCGGGGTGATGGGTCTGAAGTTTGTTGCCTGGTACCTGACCGGTTCGATCGCGCTCTATTCCGATGCGCTTGAATCCATCGTCAACGTGATTGCCGCACTGGCGGCCTTCATTGCCATTGGCTACGCCCAGAAACCAGCCGATACCGGTCACCCCTATGGCCACTACAAGGCCGAGTATTTCTCGGCTGTGCTTGAGGGCGTTCTGATTGTCATAGCGGCTCTGCTGATTGTGAATGAGGCAATCGGCGGGTTGCTGGCGCCGAAGCGTATCGAGGCGCCGATGCTGGGTCTCGCAGTCAATGCGAGTGCTGCGATCATCAACGGGATCTGGGCGTTCTTGTTGTTGCGGATCGGCCGTCGTCACCGGTCTCCTGCACTTCAGGCGGATGGGCATCACATTCTGTCGGACGTGGTCACTTCCGTCGGTGTGATCGCCGGGCTCGGGCTGGCGCTGGCGTTTGACCAGCCGCGGCTTGATCCGCTGTTGGCGCTGATCGTCGCTTTCAACGTGCTGTGGCAGGGCTGGAAGGTCATTGCATCTTCGGTCGGCGGGCTGATGGACCAGGCAATTGATCCGGCCGACGAACTGCGCATCCAGCAGATCATCAAGGCCGAAGCTGATGGTGCCATCGAGGCCCATGATATCCGCACCCGGATGGCAGGCAGGGTATCTTTCGTCGAGTTTCATCTGGTGGTGGATGGCGAGATGACGGTCGAGCATTCGCATGAAATCTGCGACCGTCTCGAGACAGCGCTCAAACAGGCAGTCGAAGGCGTGCAAGTGATCATCCATGTCGAGCCGGGCCACAAAGCCAAGGACGAAGGTGTCCTGCTGGGCTAAGCGCAACGTGTCAGGCTCAGATCAGCTTTCAGAGGTGAAACCGGTCATCCGCCAAATCTGTCCAGCGCCATGCGAAATACATCCGCATCGACATTGCCACCGGAAATCGTGACGATCACGTCCTCGCCTTCGATCTCGCCTGAATGAAACAGGGCTGCTGCCAACGCGACCGCACCGCCGGGTTCGGCGACAAGCTTGAGCCGGGAAAAGGCAAGAGCCATGGCGTGAAGCGCCTCGTCCTCGGTCACCACCAATCCCGGGCCCGCAAGCCGGGAGATGATCGGAAAGGTCATGTTGCCCGGTTGCGGGGTGATGATCGCGTCGCAAAGCGAGCCGGACAGGCGGCTGTTGCGCTTGATGACGCCTGACGCCAGGCTGCGAGCCATGTCGTCGAATTCTTCGGGTTCCACCGGGCGCGCCCGCAGGCCCGGTGCGTCTGCCTCGAGCGCCAGCGCGACACCGGAGGTAAAGCCGCCGCCGCCGCAGCAGACAAGCACATCAGCTTGGGTGATGCCTTCCGCTGCCGCCTGTTCTGCGATTTCCAGTCCACAGGTTCCCTGTCCGGCAATCACCAGAGCGTTGTCGTAGGGCACGATCAGCGTCAGTCCTTGCTCTTCCGACAGCTTGGCGCAAATCGCGTTCCTGTCATCGTTTGCGCGGTCGAACAGAACCACTTCAGCGCCCAGAGCGCGGGTGTTGTCGATTTTCGTCTGGGGTGCATCGGATGGCATGACGATAATCGATCGCACACCATGCCGGGCAGCCGCAAGCGCTACGCCCTGCGCGTGATTGCCGCTGGAAAAGGCAATGACGCCACGCGCCCGGGCATCCGCATCCAGTCCTGATACCGCTGACCATCCGCCACGAAACTTGAAGCTGCCGGTGTGCTGCAGGCACTCCGGCTTGATCCAGACGCGCCTGCTTGCGATCTCATCGAGGAACGGAGAACTGAGCAAGGGTGTACGCCGGACATGGCCTTCCAGCCGGGCTTGCGCCGCGCGGATCATCTCGATGTTCATCCGGATTTCCTCATGTGAATCGACCGTCGGAACGCTACCGTCACCAAGGCCGGTTCGCCAAGCCTTTTCGCGGCGTTCATTGGTTTGAGGCAGTCGATTGTTGCGACGTCTTGCGTCTCTCTCGGGATGGATTGCCCGTTGCAATGCCGACTGATACTCAAGCGATATGAGCGCAAAGCACGTTGATCAGCCACATCTCATAGGCACCGGGCTTGCGACGCTCGGCATCATCGCTGCTTCTGTGGGGTTCGGGCTTGTTCCCTATTTCGCCCGCTCACTGACCGCCGACGGCATGGCGCCGCACGCCATCGCATTTTTTCGCTACGCCTTTGCGGCAACCGTGCTTTTGCCTTTCATATGGCGGGCCCGGGCTCAATGGATCGCGCTTTTATGGGGCCTCGTCGCCGGCGTCGGAATGGGGGTCGGCTGGATCGGCTATGTCCGCGCCGTCGAAATTGCGCCGGTGTCGACCGTCGGTGTTCTCTACATGACCTATCCGGTCTTCACGTTGCTGATCGCCTGGCTGATGTTCGGCGATGCACCGGGTCGCCGTGCTGTTCTGGCGTCCTTGATGATTGTCGCTGCGGCCGCACTTGTCGCATCGCCCGGCGCAATAACGTCTGATCAGGTTCCTGCGCTTGTGCTGTCGCTGGCAGCGCCGCTGGGATTCGGGTTCGGTATCAATGTGCTGGTTCACAAGCTTACCGTGCTTATGCCGCTGGTGCGCATTGCCTGCGTCAGCCTCGGCTCGGTTCTGGGCCTTATGCCGCTGTTGGCCGTAACGCCCGGTGCAGCGCTGTTCCCGGGCAGCGCTTCTGGTTGGTGGCTGGTCGCTGGCATCGCCTTCGGCTCAGCGCTCATTCCGCAATTGATCTATACAGTGGCTGCACCCGTCATCGGCACAGCAAGGACGGCAATCGCGGGCAGTTTCGAGCTGCCGACAATGTTCCTTGTCGGTTGGTTTGCCTTCGCAGAACCTGTCGGAGTCGCTCAATGGATTGCCTGCGCCACGGTCATCTTGGCGATTGCACTGACGCCCGGAAAGTCCATTCGTAGCGTCGCCGCCAACATTGTGGTCGAGGGTAAAGACCCTTTAAAATATTAAGCACGTTTTGCTGCGATGCAGCGAAAGTTCGGCCGCTCGCCTTGACACAGCCGCATTTGTCAGGCCTAAGGGGGCAACTGGATAGGGGCCAAATCGGCCGCTGCACGCATCTTCGTTGACTAGCGTGTTCTGACTTCCCCTAACGTCCACCCTTAAATTTTCGCGTCGGCCAGCGGCGATGCGCCCAACCCGAACTCCTCCGATTGCGGATTTCCGTGGCCGGTGGACCATTTGTGATCGGGCATGGTCCGCGACTTGCGGCGCTGAAGCGCACGCACCGACGTATGCCCAAAACCTCGAAAGATATTACATGACTTTTTCCGAACTCGGCCTGTCCAAGGCCCTTCTCGATACGCTTGATGGTCTTCACCTGACGACGCCGACACCTATCCAGGTGCAAGCGATCCCATTGGTGCTCGAAGGCCGCGACGTGATCGGCCTGGCGCAGACCGGCACAGGCAAGACCGCCGCCTTCGCGCTGCCGATCCTGCACCGGCTGGCGCCCGGCAAGAAAGCCGCGCCGAAGAAAGCTCGCGTGCTGATCCTGGCGCCGACCCGCGAACTGTCGTCGCAGATTGCCCGAAGCGTCAAGGATTATGGCCGCAAGCTCCACTTGACCTCGACCGTGGTGGTTGGCGGTGTGTCGATCCGTCCGCAAATCAAGGCGCTGGCCGGCGGCATTGATATCCTCATTGCCACCCCGGGCCGCCTGATGGACCTGATCGAACAGCGCGCCGTCTCGCTCAACGAGATTGAAGTGGTCGTGCTCGACGAGGCTGACCAGATGCTCGACATCGGCTTCATGCCGGCGATCAAGCGCCTCCTCGCGATGACACCGCAAGATCGCCAGACGCTGTTGTTCTCGGCAACCATGCCCAAGGAAATCCGCGAACTCTCGTCGCGGCACCTGAAGAACCCGACGGAAGTTTCGGTGATCCCGGCCAAGAAGACCGCCGATCGTGTCGAACATTCCGTCATGCACATGCAGACGCCTGCCAAGATGGGTGCGCTGGCGTCGCTGATCCGCGACCGCAAGGGCGAACGGGTGATCGTTTTCACGCGCACCAAGCGCGGCGCGGACAAGGCCACCAAGCGGCTTGAGGCCGACGGTATCAACGCTGCCGCCATTCACGGCAACAAGTCGCAGGGCCAGCGCGAACGCGCATTGGCCGGTTTCCGTGCAGGCACCGTGCCAGTGCTGATCGCCACCGACATTGCCGCCCGCGGCATCGACGTGCCGGGCGTCAGCCTGGTGGTCAATTACGAGCTGCCGAATGTCCCGGAAGTCTATGTTCACCGCATCGGCCGCACCGCGCGTGCCGGCGCTGAAGGAACTGCCGTGACCTTCTGTGCACCAGACGAACGCTCGCTGCTTCGCGACATCGAAAAGATGCTGAAGACAGATATTCCGGTCGAAAAGGCGCCCGAAGGCACTTATGTCGACGCCTTGGCTGATCCGGATGGCGATTTCGCTCCGCTCAACCGCACCCAGCGTCCGCGTCAGGGTGCCAAGCCACAGGGCCAGGGCCGCAAGCCGGGCCAGGGTGGAAAGCCGCAAGGCCAGGGCCGCAAGCCGGCCAATGGCCAGCAGGCAGGCAAGCCCGCAGACAACAGGCACCGCCCCGCAGCCGTTGCCAATCAGAACGGCGACCAGCCGGCAGCCAAGGCGCGTCGTCGCCGCACCGATCGCCGTCCGCGTCCCGAGCAGGCTGGTGACAAGGCCGTTGCACGCGGCTGAGAGGCCTTCGCCTCACTCCTGACGGTCTGAATTCAGACCGGTAAGACAGATTTGGTAGCCAGACGGCGCAGCGATTTTTCGTTGCGCCGTTTGCATGTTGGAAACCCATTCGCGCTTCGGCCATTGTTTCGCGGGCCGGATCGTACTATCTGCGAGACATGCAAACACACGGAGACTGGCTTATGAGCGACGAAGACGAAAAGACGACAGAACTGCCGCTGGGCAAAGAAGCGGAAGCAAACCTGTTCAAATCGCGTTCGATCTTCATCTATGGCGGCATTACCCAGGAATTGGCGCACAAGGTCTGCGCGCAACTGGCAGCGCTCGCCGCAGCCAGCGATGACGATATCCGTATCTTCGTCAATTCACCGGGCGGCCACGTGGAATCGGGCGATTCAATCCATGACATGATCGGCTTCATCAAGCCCAAGGTGTGGATCATCGGCACCGGCTGGGTCGCCTCTGCCGGCGCACTGATTTATGTGTCGGTGCCCAAGGAGCAGCGCCTCTGCCTGCCCAATACACGCTTCCTGCTGCATCAGCCATCTGGCGGCACCCGCGGCATGGTCTCCGATATCGAGATCCAGGCACGCGAGATCATCAAGATGAACGCGCGGCTCAATGCAATCTTCGCCAAGGCAACCGGCCAGAAGGTGGAAAAGATCGCTGCCGATACCGACCGCGATTACTGGCTGTCGGCTGAGGACGCCAAGGACTACGGCCTGGTGGGCAAGATCATCACCAGTCAGTCTGAGATCTGAGCCGGTTTCAGGTTCGGAATGAATGCGGCCCCGCTGGTGAAAACCGGCGGGGTTTTTTGTTTAGCCCTGTTTTGATTTGTGCTTCTTGGCCTGCTTGACCATCTTGCCGAAGGCCTTGTCCTTGGTCCGTCTCTGGGCAAGGCTTGCGGTGTTGTGCTGGTCTTCGGCGACCAGTTTTCGCCAGCGTGTTAGCCGCGCCTCGTCAATCGCGCCGCTCTTCAGCGCTGCCTGCACCGCACAGCCGGGTTCACTGACATGGGTGCAATTGTTGAAGCGGCATTCGAGCGACAGGGCATCGAGATCGGAAAAGACTTCGGCCACGCCTTCTTCCGCATCTGTGAGCTGCAATTCGCGCACGCCCGGCGTGTCGAGCACGGCGCAGCCATTGGGCAGGATGTGAAGCTGGCGGTGCGAGGTGGTGTGGCGGCCCTTGGCGTCATCCTCGCGGATCGACTGTGTGGCCGCTGTTTCCTCGCCCGACAATGCATTGGTTAGCGTTGACTTACCTACTCCTGACGACCCGAGGAAGGCGATTGTCTGGCCCGGCTTGCACCAGGATGCGAGTTTGATTTTCGGCTCGTCACTCTTGGCATTGAGAGTCAGCACAGCGACTTCGGCTGAAATCGTCTCGGCGTCCGCGACATAGGTGGAGGGATCCTCGCAGAGGTCGGCCTTTGTCAGCAGGATCACCGGGGTAACGCCGGCATCAAAGGCCAGCGCGACGTAGCGTTCGAGCCTTGCGACGTTGAAATCGAGATTGCAGGAGGTGACGATGAACGCGGTGTCGATGTTGGCGGCGATCAGCTGAACCGAGCGGTCATGGCCCGCGGCGCGGCGCTTGATCAGGCTCTTGCGTTCCATTAGCTGGCTGGCGCTGGGCAGATTGTGATCGAGCAGCAGCCAGTCGCCCACCGTGGCATCAGCGCGCGGTGGCACCATCATGTCGATCCCGTCACCCAGAACCCGAAGTCCGCTGCGGTGCACCTCGGTGACCCGGACCGGCGGGGTTGCGTGCATGTCGTCGATACTGATCTGCTGGGCGAAGAAGGGCTGCCAGCCAAGGCTTTGCAGGACCGATACCGGTGGCTTCGGGGTTTCACCCTTGGAAGTGGATGGCAGAAACGCTGAATAATCACGCGTCATTGATTGTGGCTTTCATGCTCCGGGACCCTAAAAGCTGCGTTGGCAGAGATCAGTCGCTATGCGGATACTGCCGTTGAAGGGATGTCATGGGTTCAGTACAGCGTTATAGGGTAGCATTCTATGGCATGGGCGTGGAAAAACGATTCTGTTTTGATCCGCTGCCGCAAAAATGTGAGGCCTTCCCTTGATCCCGACACTTGAAACCGAACGGCTGCTGCTCAGGCCGCAGACAATGGACGACTGGCAGGCCTATGCCAGCCATATGATGTCCGATCATGCGGTGCAGATGGGCGGTCCGCATACGCTGGAGGATGCCTGGGGCCTGTTCTGCCATGATCTGGCGCAATGGCCGCTGTTGGGGAATGGCGCGCTGATGATTGAAGCCCGCGAGACCGGGCAGTGTCTGGGTCAGGTCGGCATCAGTTACGGACCGCTGTTTCCCGAACATGAGCTGGGCTGGTTTCTGTTTCCCGGCGCCGAGGGCAAGGGCTATGCCTTTGAGGCCGCTCGGGCTTTGCGCGACTGGGGATTTGGCGTGCGCGGGCTCAAAACGATTGTCAGCCATATCGATCCGGAAAATCACCGCTCGCGCAAACTGGCCGAACGGCTGGGCGCCGAACTGGTGACCGATCCTGAGCGCCCCGGTCCGGAAGTTCTGGTGTACCGGCACAAGAGGTAGGCGTTGAAGAAAAACCCCCGCCGGGTCTCACCAGCGGGGGCTAGATATTCACTTGCACATGGTCGGCCTCAGGCCGTCAGGAAAAGTCCAGCGCGCGGTCGCCGTTCTCGTCCTTGATGCGGGTGGGCAGGCCGTTGTGGTTCAAGATATTGAGGAACGGTTTCGGGTCGAGTTCCTCGACGTTGGCCATCTTCATGACGTCCCATTGCCCGGTGGCGACCAGCATGGCGGCTGCGACCGGCGGCACGCCGGCGGTGTAGGAAATACCCTGGGAACCGACTTCATTGTAGGCGTCCTTGTGGTCGGCGACGTTGTAGATGAAGACTTCGCGTGCCTTGCCGTCCTTGGTGCCTTTGACGAAATCGCCGATGCAGGTCTTGCCGGTGTAGTCCGGCGCCAGCGATGCGGGATCCGGCAGGCAGGCCTTGACCACTTTGAGCGGCACGACTTCATCGCCATTGGCAAGCTTGACCGGCTGTTCGGACAACAGGCCGATGTTTTTCAGCACAGTGAAGACGTTGATGTAGTGATCGCCAAAGCCCATCCAGAAGCGCACATCGGCGCCGTCCATGTTCTTGGCCAGCGAGTGGACTTCGTCATGGCCGCAGAGATAGGCCTTTGACGGGCCGACCACAGGCAGGTCGTAGGTCTTGCCGATCTCGAACATCTGGTTGGTCTGCCATTCACCCTTCTGGAACGAATAGACCACGCCGGTGAATTCGCGAAAGTTGATTTCCGGGTCGAAATTGGTGGCGAAATACTTGCCGTGGCTGCCGGCATTGATGTCGACGATGTCGACATCGGTCACCTTGTCGAAATAGTCGTTCTTGGCAAGCGCCGCGTAGGCGTTGACGACGCCCGGATCAAAGCCGGCGCCCAAGATGACGGTGATGCCTTTTTCGGCGCACTCGGCAGCGTGCTTCCATTCGTAATTGCCGTACCAGGGCGGGGTTTCGCAGATCTTGCCCGGCTCTTCATGGATGGCGGTGTCGATATAGGCGGCACCGGTGTCGATGCAGGCGCGCATCACCGACATGTTGAGGAACGATGTGCCGACATTGATGACGATGCTGGAGCCGGTCGATTTGATCAGCGCCTTGGTGGCCTCGATGTCCATGGCATCAAGCGCATGGCCCGCGAGCACGCCCGGCTGCTTCATGGCATTCTTCTCGCCGATGGAGGCGATGATGGCGTCGCACTTGGCCTTGGTGCGCGAGGCGATGTTGATGTCGCCGAGCACGTCATTGTTCTGGGCGCATTTGTGGGCGACGACCTGGGCGACGCCGCCGGCGCCGATGATGAGTACGTTCTTCTTCATGATGGGGGACTAACTCCTATGTCCAATCGTCAGATGCCTCAGGAGAGGCTGTGTTCGAAATCCGTGTAATCAAATTCACGGACCGTTCTGATGCTGCCATCCAGCTCGCGGATGGCGATTGACGGCATTTGCACGCCGTTAAACCAGTTTTTCTTGACCATTGTATATCCGGCGGCGTCCTGGACCGAAATCCGGTCGCCGATGGAAAGTTTGGTCGGGAAATTGAACTCGCCGAAGATATCGCCGGCGAGGCAGGACTTGCCGCAGATCATGTAACGATGATCGCCGTTGTTGGGTTCGATCTTGGCGTTTTCGCGGTAGATCAGGAGATCCAGCATATGGGCTTCGATGGAGCTGTCGACAATGGCGAGGTTCTTGCCATTGAACAGCGTGTCGAGCACGGTGACTTCCAGTGTCGTCGATTTGGTGATCGAGGCCTCGCCCGGTTCGAGATAGACCTGAACGCCATACTCGCCGGCAAAGCGCTTGAGCCGTTCGGCGAATGTGTCGAGCGGATAATCTTCGCCGGTGAAATGGATGCCGCCGCCGAGGCTGACCCATTCGGCCTTTTTCAGCAGCGGCCCGAATTTCTGTTCGATATTGCCGAGCATCTCATCAAACAGCGCGAAATCGGTGTTTTCGCAATTGTTGTGGATCATGAAGCCGGAGATCATCTCCATCACAGGCTCGACCTGCTTGAGATCCCATTCGCCCAGCCGCGAATAGGGCCGTGCCGGGTCGGCGAGATCGAATGTCGAGGAGCTGACGCCGGGATTGAGCCGCAAGCCGCGGGTGATGCCGTCGGCATGGCTCGCAAACCGTGTCAGTTGGCCGATGGAATTGAAGATGATCTTGTCGGCGTGGGAAACCACTTCGTCGATCTCGTGATCGGCATAGGCGACCGAATAGGCGTGGGTTTCCTTGCCGAATTTCTCCCGGCCCAGCCGCACCTCGTTGAGTGACGACGAGGTGGTGCCGTCCATATAGTCGGCCATGAAATCAAACACGCCCCAGGTGGCAAAGCATTTGAGTGCCAAGAGCGCCTTGGCGCCGGACGCCTCGCGCAGATGGGCGATCTTTTCCATGTTGATCAGCAGCTTTGACTTGTCGATCAGATAATAGGGGGTCTGGATCACGGTCTCATCCATCCTGGTCATGGGGGGAGGGGCGGTGTGGCGCATGCTAGCGGTGGGGTCGAACGCGGGTCCGGCTTTGCCGGGGATCATGCGTCAGGGGGAATTAGGAAAATCCCGGGTCATAGGCAAGGGCTGATGCGGGAATTTTTGACAGAAAAGGGGCGGAAGCGATCCACTTCCGGCATTGCGCCGGGATGTCCGGCGGGAATTGGCCGCATTTGCCTGATGCGGTGATGCAGGTCAATGCGCATGCGTCGGGTTTGAGAGATTTTATCCGCCTAACATGGTAATAATGCAATGTGAGGCTTGAGATCGATGTATCACCCAGTCAAAGCAACTCTCGCGCGGCTCTTGATGACGGCATGCCTGCTGGTAGCGGCCGCGCAATCAGTCACCGCCCAGGAAACCACATTCCGCACCTATCAGGACGTGGCGGGGTTTACCTGCGAGTTTCCGTCGGATTGGTCGTTCGATCAGGCAAAGAACAGCGACCGGATCTTCACCAGCGCAAACATCCGCGATGCCACAATCATCATTCAGGTGATCGACCGGCAGAAGGCGGAAGGCCAGACGGCAGCGTTTCAGCTTGAAGCGCTGAAGGCGCAGCTGCTTCAGGCGCCGGACGGGCGCATCCTGAATGAGGGAACCGCGCCGATTTCCGAGCAGCAGGCCCCCTATCTTATCGCCAGTTACACAATCGCGGGCAGCACCGGGAAGCCGGGCCCGTTCCGCCATATCCAGATGGTAGTGACCGCGCCGCAGGTGTTTCTGCTGATGTCCTATTCCGCGCCTGATGCAAGCTTTGATACGCACATGCGGGTGTTTCAAAACTGCTCGGCGACCCTGTCGCTTGAAGCCGCCGACATGCCCACACCGACCGTGGCCGAAGATCCAGGCAGCGCGGAGACTAGCACTGCTGAGCCTGACATCGCGGCCCCTGGCAGCGAAGATACGCTGATCTGGCGGCACAATTCAGATCGCGGGTTCTGGATTACCGTGCCTTCAATCTGGTCGGAGGCGATCGATGATGCCGAGCCCTACTCGGTCGACATGCAGCACCCGGAGCGGGTGGAAGGGGTGATCGTCTTCGTGGTCGACATGGACCAGACAACCACGGTCAAGGATTATGCAGACACCTGGGAGCAGTATGTGGCCGACAAGATCTTCTTCATGAACGACCGCCTGGCGCTTCCCGAAACCGCGCATCCGGGCGTCGGCCTCAAGGATGTGGCCGGGATCATGCGCCAGTATCAGGGCGAGGTGAACGGCGCGACCGTGCGCAGCCTGGCCGCCTATGTGATCAACAAGAAACGCGGCTTCACCGTCGTCGGCTACCACTTCCTCGGCGACCACAAAGGCGAAAAGCGCATCCGCGACGCGGTGATGAGCTTTCGGCTGGTCCCGCCGGCGGGGTGAGGGACAGCCGCGGCAAATCCCCCGCGGGCGGAAATCCGCCGGCAGGTTTCGATCACCCTCAAGTCCGGAGGGCCGCACGCGGGCTTTGCCTCTGGAATGAGTAAAAAACGGTGGCGCAGCCTGCGCACGGCCCGAGTATCGCCGGATGATGTCCGCATCCGACAGACGGCGCCTCGCACGCCCGGGAGTGGCTTATCCACCAGGTCCCCGCCCGGATTGCTCCGGCCGCGATCGGGACAGACCGCGGGCGTGGTTCTCGACGTTCCGGCACGGACCCTGACGCGCCGCACCGGGCCCGTCATGTCCGCCACAGGCCCGGACCGGATGTTCCGTTTTCCGCCGCCGTGGCGGCGTCTCGAAAACGGTTGCCGGCCCGGTGGCTGGCTTTGCACGGTCGAACCCGACCGCCCGCCAGCGGAACCCCGATGGCCTCCGCCTCCTTTCGCGACCTGCCGCACGTTACGGCAGATCCCGAAAGGCCTTCCTCCCGCCTGGTCCAACACGTTCGAGGGTCCATCCGGCAGCGGGAGCGGACGAAGTATGGCATGGGGGCGGAATGTGGGGATGAAAACGGCACTAATCTTCGTGCGATGTTGCGGCGCGCACCCTCTCCACCCTTGTGGGGGAGAATGCGAATTTCAGCATCTTAGCGTCAGCTAAGTGCTAGAAATTGCAAGAGAGGGGCCCTGTTTCGGCACCGGAAACTTCCCCCTCACCTGAAAAATCTATGACTTGGCGCTCACGCACCAAGACCATGATTTTTCTTCCTCTCCCACAAGTGGAGAGGAGGCGCGTGTCAGCCTTCTGCGGCAGCCCCCCACCCGGATCGCCTGCGTTCGCGGTTTCACCGGAAGCAGCTTCCTGTCACAGATCATCTTCCCAATTCTGTCCGCCGTAAAACAGGCGGAGAATGGTGACAGCTTGGTCCGAGACCATGAACGCGATGGTGACGCGCCTCTCGAAGCCGATGACGCGCAGGCCTGTTCGAATATCATCACGGGAATGACCGCGCTGTGACGCCAGATCGAAGCCGCTGCAATAGCGTTCGATTCGGCCGATATAGGCCATCGCGACTTCGGGGCTGGCTTTGGCGCTGATCCACTCGTAGAGCGCCAACAAATCCGCGCGCGCTTCCGGCGCGAAGATGATGCCGCGCGGTTTCACGCGGAGCCATTTGTCTTTTGAGCGTGCAGGGCGCGAATATCATCAAAGACGGACCTTGCCGGAATACCGCGCGAGGGGTCGGCAAGCATTGCATCATAGGTTGGCGCAACCTGGTTGCGGAGCCAGTCTTCAACGGCGCGGTCTCGCTCTTGCAGAGCGCGAAGTCCCGCTCGAATGACTTCGCTTGCCGAAGCGTAGTCTCCAGACCTGACTTTTTGATCGATATAGTTCGCATGCTCATCGGGAAGGCTGATTGTTCGCTTGTCCATGATTGATCCTTTTTGATCAGGATATCACGGAGTATGATTAATTCATACCGGGTTTCATGAGTCACAGGACGTACAAGTAGCGATCTAACCGGCCCGGACACGTGTCCGATCTCCCCCCTTGCGGGGGAGATCGGACAGGGCAGAGGGGGGTATTGATCCAGCTTCCGTGTTTGCGGCGTCACCCCCCTCTGTCACCTACGGCGACCAAGGGCGAGCCACGGGTCTCGCCCGTCCTTCGGACCCCGCCGCAAGGGGGGAGATTGGGGACTTTATTTAGGGTGACGGCAAAATCCCTCCCCAACCCCGCCCCACTAGGGGGAGGGGCTCGCCGCGTTTCCAGGCCCTTGCCCAAACGCCGCAGTTTCCAAGGATTTAGATTTCGATGTCGCGAAAACGGGTGCCGCCGGGTTAAACCCCTCCCATCTTTTTACTGTGGTTAGTTGCTTTGATCTCCGCGCTGACGTCTTTGAGGAGAATTCCATCCAGCTTCTCTTCGTCGCCGGCCCAATTTTCATCACCCGGAATTTTGAATATTTCTCGCCAGTATTTAACGTCAGACCAATCGATAGCGCCCGCCTCGACGGCGGTATTCTCATCGGTTTGCTTCTCCTTCGATTTGCCTTGAAAAACACTTAGCGGAGCAAGGCCTACAGAAGGAATTCCTCGTTGTTCTGAATAGATATCGATGGCGATCAGGAGTGCTTTCAGACATTCGACAGCATCTTCGCGGCTCACTTGACCACCGTTGTGTGCAAATTTGTTGCGTGCTTTTCTTGCGACGTGAAGGGATGTATAAGCTTTATCACTAAGGATTTCTGATTGCCGAAGCATCTCGATTTTCTGGCTTACATTTCTCAATTTCTTCAGCGATTGTTTGCGGTTTTCTGAAAGAAAGTAATCCTTCTTTGATAGAAAACAATCTGTCCAAAGATGTTCGACCACCTGCTCTAACGCCACCCATCCAAAAATAAGGGCGCTGCGATGTTCGTGCTTTGCGGCACATGAGAAGGCTGTAACCAAGAAGGCGGCGTTTACCCGAGATAGATTTGAGAACACCAAACTGCCCGATTTGAATGCTCCCTCTACTTCATTTTTTGTAATTCGCCTCGGTTTATCAAGTACTATGGAAAGCAGACTGCCAGCGCCAAGCTCACCAAATGCACGATTAAGCAAAGCTGTTGAGCCGTGCGGATCTGTATATCGAAAATACCCAAGATCGCTCAAATCGCCAAACGCCAGTTCCGACGAGGTTGTTTGATCTAATTGAAGCCCGCCCAACAGTAATGCCGCTTTCACCCTGTTGAAACAATCGATTGCATCATCAGCGCTTTTAAGCGACGGGTTACGTGGAACAAGCATCGATCCGTCGAAAGCGAACCCCATAGGGGTGCCATATTCAAGCCCTACATCTAAGAAAAAAGATACGCGGTGAAGTTTGAGCGCGTCATAATTTCCCTCGTTAATTTCTTTGATTGTAATCTGCCATTCATCAGACTCATCTCGGACATAAAGGTAAAATGGGTTGGGTGCGGAAATTACAATGGAAAACATTGATTGCTCCAGAATTCAGATTTTTATAATAATGCCTATTTATATATCAACCGGATAGAAATAATTCCAAATATGTGATGTCAACCGCATGTATTTAGGATTGGCTTGCTTCTCAATCTATAAATTGCTCCACCGACACTTCATCCTCGCCCCATCCCCCTTGCCATCCCGCCCCGTCGCCGCTATCTTTTCCCCATGAACCCGACCACACGCCCCTCCGAGACCTCTTTCGCCCGCTTTGCAGCGGCGGCGGTTTCGCATGCGCGTCTTGGTGGCCTGCTACTTCTCGCACTTAGCGGCGATCGTCGGGCTCGTTGAGGAGCGTCCGGCGGTCGAACCCGCTGGCGATGCTGCTCCTCTCGCGACTTTACATTTTTTCCTGAATGCAACATGACGGCCTAGAGTGCCTGTGGATGCCGCTTCATTGCGACGCCGGGCCAGGGCCAGGAAACGAGAGACGATCATGACCGCACACACAGTATCCGGACAAAAGGGCATGCCGACGGCATCGCAGAAATACCACGCCTATCCCCTGATCGATCTTGCCGACCGGACCTGGCCGTCCAAGCGTATCGACAAAGCGCCAATCTGGTGCTCGGTTGACTTGCGCGACGGCAACCAGTCGCTGATCAACCCGATGGGGCATGATCGCAAGGCGCGGATGTTCCAGCTGCTCCTCGACATGGGGTTCAAGGAAATCGAGATCGGGTTTCCCTCGGCCTCGCAGACGGACTTTGATTTTGCCCGCTGGTGCGTGGAACAGGGCGGCGTGCCCGATGATGTGTCGCTGCAAGTGCTGGTGCAGTGCCGGCCGGAGCTGATCACCCGCACATTCGAGGCGCTTGAAGGCGCCAACCGGCCGATCATCCATTTTTACAATTCGACATCGGAGCTGCAGCGCCGGGTGGTGTTTGACAAGGATGTGGCCGGGATCAAGCAGATTGCCGTGGATGCGGCGAAGATGATCAAGGAGATGGCGGAGAAGGCCGGCGGTGATTTCCGTTTCGAGTATTCGCCGGAAAGCTTTACCGGCACCGAGCTGGAAGTGGCGCTGGAAATCTCCAATGCGGTGATCGACATCATCGCGCCGACGCCCGAAAACAAGCTGATCCTCAATCTGCCGTCGACGGTGGAAATGGCGACGCCGAACATCTATGCCGACCAGATCGAGTGGATGTGCCGCAACATCAACAACCGCGAAAACGTGCTGGTGTCGCTGCACCCGCACAATGATCGCGGCACCGGCATTGCCGCCACTGAGCTGGGGCTGATGGCTGGTGCCGACCGGGTCGAGGGCACGCTGTTTGGCAATGGCGAGCGCACCGGCAATGTCGACGTGGTGGCGCTGGCGCTGAACATGTTCACCCAAGGGGTGGATCCGGAGCTTGATTGCTCGGACATCGAGCGGATCAAGGATGTGTTTGAATATTCCAACGAGATGAAGATCCCCGAGCGGCATCCTTATGTCGGAGAACTGGTCTACACGGCGTTTTCCGGATCGCACCAGGATGCGATCAACAAGGGCATCAAGGCGATCCGCAAGGCCAACAAGCCGGAGTGGGAAGTGCCCTATCTGCCGATCGATCCGAACGATGTCGGCCGCTCCTATGAGGCGATCATCCGGATCAACTCGCAATCGGGCAAGGGCGGCATCGCCTATATCCTGAAGGAGGATTACGGGCTCGATCTGCCCCGCGCGCTGCAGGTGGAATTCCGCGAGGAAATCCAGCGCATCACCGATGAGGAAGGCGTGGAGCTGCCGCCGAAGCGGATCTATGAGAGCTTCATGGAGCTCTATGTCAGCCAGCCCGGCGCGCGGCTGGGCTTTGTCGATCATCACACCCATACGGACCCTGAGAACAAGGGCGTGCGGATTGTCTCGGCCGAGATTACCGACAATGGCGTGCCCAAGCATATCGAGGGCCGCGGCACCGGGCCGATCGACGGTTTTGTCAATGCGCTGTGCAGCTATCTCGGCATCGAGCTGACGGTGGCGAACTATTCTGAGCACTCGATGCAGCACGGCTCGAATGCGGCGGCGATCTGCTACATGCAGATGGAAACGCCGGTCGGCAAACTCTATGGCGCCGGGGTCAACACCAACATCGTGGCGGCATCGCTTGAAGCGGTGGTGTCGGCGGCCAACCGGGTGTTGGCAGCGCAACAAGGCTGAGACAAAACGGATTGACCGCCGCGTAAAAAAAGCGCGGCGGTTTGCTTATGCGTAGCAGGGAAGAGAGCGTCATGACCGGACTTCACATGGAATTTTCAGGACCCGAGAGCGGCATGCCGCTGGTGCTGCTGCATGGTTTTGGCGGCGACGGTTCGGCCTGGGATCCGGTCAAGGCGGGATTGCCGGACTCGGTTCGTGTCATTGCCGTTGATCTGCCGGGGCATGGCGGATCTCTGAATTCCGATGGCCGTGGCGGCGCGGGCCGGATGGCCAAGGCCATTCTGGCCGGGCTTGATGCGGCCGGGGTCGAGAGCTTTCATCTGGCAGGTCACTCGATGGGCGGCGCGGTGTCGGCGCTGATCGCCATGCGTGCGCCCGACCGGGTAAAAACGCTGACACTGGTTGCACCGGGCGGCATGGCCAAGACCATCAACGCTGATCTGCTCGCACGCTACGCCAAGGCCACAACGGAGGCCGAGATCCGCGCTTGTCTTGACGAGATGTCGGCGCCGGGCTTTGTCACGTCCGAAGCGGTGATCGATCATTTTGTTGCTGCACGGGCAAAGCCGGGCGTGCTTGAGGCGCTTGATGAGACCTATCAGTCAATGTTCCCCAACGGGCCGGAAGAAGGGCAGGGTGTCTTGCCAGCCGATGCGCTAGCAGCCCTTGCGATGCCGGTGTTTGTGATCTGGGGCACGGCTGACACCGTGTTGCCATGCCCGAAGCCAAGCGCATTGCCGGCCTCGTTTGCCTTCAGCGTGCTGCCGGAGCTTGGCCACATGCTGCCCGAGGAATCACCGGATGCCATCATCCGGGTTCTGGGGCAGGCGCTGACCAGCGACGCCTGAAACCAGCCTGTAACCTGGTCGAACCCATGCAAAGCAGCGCCTGCGGCCCTTTACCACGTCCGCAATCAGGTGCTGCCGCATTGTCGCCATCAATACCGGTCTGTGGTAAGGAGTTGTTAACCAATTCTGTCCGGGACAATGCCATGACCGACCGACCCAAGACGCCTGCCAATGACCGCCGCCTGTCAGATATCGTGCGGGAAGTGAAAATCGCCACTGCCGACCGCACCGATGTGGTGGTCGACATGCGCGACGCTGATCGCGCCCGGCTGGAATTGCTGGCTGACGAGATCCGGCCTGTGCTCGACGGCATTGATGCAAGCGACGACCGGTTTGATTTTGGCATTTCGACGGGACTGCAGCCACGGCTGTGGATTGATGCGGTGGCGCATGTGCATATGGGCCATGACCGGCGGGTGTTCCGTTTTGTCCGCGACACGCGGCTAGGCCGGGTGATCATGTCCGACACCAGCGACATGGCAGCGACGGCGGATGCGGTCAGCCGCTATATCGCCGAACGGGTGATCGAGCGCGAACGCATTCTGGCTGGTGATTTCGAGGACATGAAAGCTGGCGCTGCAGTTCAGGCTGTGGCGGCTGAAGCCAGCGGAAAAGCTCCTGCGATGCCTGAGGCCGCCAACGTGATAACCGCGTCGGCCGAGACTCCATCGAGTGTTCAGAAGAGCGCACCGGCAAAGCTGGCGGCCAACGTTGCGGCGGCCAAACCTTCAGAGACGCCATTACCGGCGCGCACCGGCGGGGCTGGTCTGGTGCTCGGCACATCATGGTTCATTCTTGGCTGTATCGCCGGTGCCGCAGCGCTTGTCGTAGCGTTCTGGGACCGGCTGTCGGCGATGATCAGCTAAGAATTTCTTCCAGAGCGATCACGCCGGCCTGATTTTCCACCATACCAGGGCCTTCTGCGCCCAGTTGCATGCGGCGATGGATGGTTTTCCATTTGCCCGGTTCGCCATCGATCTCGAACAGGTTGAACCCGGCGAGTGGCTTGCGGCCGCCCGGTCCCTGGCTTGCCGAGGCAATTCCGACCACTGGAACCGGTCCGTCGCGGCCTTTGAGGTGGTGCAGTGTGTCGAGATGGGTATGGCCGTGCAGCACCAGCTCGGCGCCGTGCTGTTTGAGCATTTTGGAAAAGTGGCCGATGCCCCGCATCCGCTTGTGCCATCGGGCTGCACCCTGAACCGGCGGGTGGTGGATCATGATGACCCGGAACAACCCGTCCTGACGCGCCTGCTCGAGCAGTTGTCCAGCAGCCCGCGCCTGCTTGTGTCCGAAATCTCCGGTGGCCATGAAGGGCAGCGTGGCATTGGCTGTGGAACAGCCGATCAGTGCGATCGGCCCACGGCGGCGGTAACTTGGAAACAGCGAGCCATCAGGCGCAGGCGTGTCGGATAGCAGCCAGGGCCGCCAGGCGGCGGTGGATCTGGCCAGCGCTCCGGGTACATAGGCATCGTGATTGCCTGGCACCAATGTGGCGTTTTCCGGCTTGAAATTGGTTTCCAGCCAGAGCCGGGCAACCTCGATTTCGGTTCGCGTCGCCAGATTGACCAGATCGCCGGTGATTGCCACATGGTCGGGTGCGGCGGCTCGCATTCCGGCAATGACATTCTCCAGCGTGTTGCCAAAAAGATGCTTGCGGCGGTTGCGATGCCAGTTCACATAACCGGTGATCCGCTTGGAAGCGAGTTCAGCCAGTGTCACCCTTGGCAAAGGGCCGAGATGGATATCGGAAATATGAGCAAGCCGGAACATGATGTGAGCAATAGCGATCCTGTCAGAGCGCCGCAAGCCGTGGATGATGAGACTGCGCCGCCGCCTGAAATGCGCAGCTGGCGGGCGCGGCTGGTCACGCGGGTGATCCACATCTGGTTCGCACTCACGCGCGGCATGACGCTGGGGGTTCGCGCCGCAGCCTTTGATGAGGCGGGCCGGGTGTTTCTGGTGCGCCATTCTTATGTGCCGGGCTGGCATATGCCCGGGGGTGGTGTCGAACGCGGTGAAACGCTGAATGAGGCGTTGATCAAGGAATTGCGCGAGGAAGGAAATCTCCAGATCCTCGGACAGGCGGAGCTGTTGGCGATCTATTTCAACCGCGGCACCAGCCGCCGCGATCATGTTGCCTTCTACCGCTGCAAGGTCGTGCAGACCGTGCCGAAACTCGCTGATCGGGAAATTGTCGAAAGCGGGTTCTTCGCTCTGGGTGCGCTACCCGATGGGGTGACGCCCGCGACACGAAGGCGGCTTGCTGAACTGGCAGGTCAGGTGTCGATGAGCGAGGTTTGGTGACGTGCTTCGTCGGCCTGAACAGCTGATCCCTGTCCTGAGATGCTTCCTGGGCAGCAAGGACTGCTGACAGGAATTGACACGGTATTTGTCTGCCGCACTTGAACACAGGCCGTTTGCACTTAACTCTGGACGACTGCGAATTTCGCTTATTCGTTCCGGCCATTCAGCATTTGCTGTGGCTGCCGGTTCATTCCCTTCGATTTTGAGAAGAAGATTATGGCAGCCATTCTTTCGGTCCAGAACCTATCCAAACAATATGATGGCGGCTTTCAGGCGCTGAAGAATGTCAATCTCGAGATTGACGAAGGCGAGATTCTTGCCCTGCTCGGTCCCAACGGGGCGGGCAAAACGACGCTGATTTCGATCATCTGCGGACTGGTCAAGGCCAGTTCCGGTTCCGCCAGGGTGGGTGGGTTCGATGTTGTCGGTGATTTCCGTCAGGCCCGGTCATTGATCGGTCTGGTGCCGCAGGAAATAGCGCTGGAGCCGTTTCAGACGGTGATTGACGCGCTGCGCTTTACGCGTGGCCTGTTCGGCAAGCGCAATGATCCGGCTCTTCTCAAGAGCATTCTCGAAAAACTGTCGCTGTGGGACAAGCGTGACGCCAAGACGATGGAACTTTCGGGCGGCATGAAGCGGCGGGTGCTGATCGCCAAGGCGCTGTGCCATGAGCCACGGGTGCTGTTTCTCGATGAGCCCACGGCTGGCGTCGATGTGGAACTGCGCAAGGAGATGTGGGACGTCGTGCGGCAGCTCAAGGCCGATGGCGTGACCATCATATTGACCACTCATTACATCGAGGAAGCCGAAGCGATTGCCGACCGGGTCGGTGTGATCCGCGATGGTGAACTTCTGCTGGTGGAAAAAAAGGAAACGCTGATGCAGCGGATGGGCAAGCGGCAGATGCGGGTAGAGCTGATGCAGCCGCTCGATGCGATTCCGGACGGGCTCAGCCGTTACAATCTCGACTATTCCGCGGACACCCAGACGCTGGTCTATACCTATGAGGCCAATGGCGAACGCACCGGTATCGCATCGCTGTTTGCCGACTTGAGCAAGGCGGGCCTTATTTTGCGTGATGTTGAAACAAGACAGAGCTCGCTCGAAGATATTTTCGTCGGCCTCGTTGAGGACAAGTCATGAATTTCCAGGCAGTCAGATCCATCTATTCGTTCGAAATGGCGCGGTTCTTCCGCACCCTGTCGCAAAGCCTGATTTCGCCGGTGCTGTCGACATCGCTGTATTTCATCGTGTTCGGGGCTGCTATCGGCTCGCGCATCCAGGAGATAGACGGCGTCAGCTACGGGGCTTTCATCGTGCCGGGGCTGATCATGCTGTCGGTTCTGACCCAGAGCATTTCCAATGCGTCATTCGGGATCTATTTTCCGAAATTTCTCGGCTCGATCTATGAGCTGCATACCGCGCCGGTGTCGTTCATCGAGATTGTTCTGGGCTATGTCGGTGCGGCGGCAACCAAATCGGCGCTGATCGGGCTGGTTATTCTGGCAACGGCCGAATTCTTCGTCGATTTCGAGATCCTGCACTGGGGTGCGATGCTGGCGTTTCTGGTGCTGACATGCGTGTCGTTCAGCCTGTTCGGCTTCATCATCGGCATATGGTCGAAGAATTTCGAACAGCTGCAGATGGTGCCGCTGCTGGTGATTACGCCGCTGGTGTTTCTGGGCGGCAGCTTCTACTCGATTTCGATGCTGCCGCCATTCTGGCAGACGGTGACCCTGTTCAACCCGGTGGTCTATCTGATCTCGGGCTTCCGCTGGGCCTTCTATGGAACTGCCGACATCAATATCGGCATCAGCCTGATGATGATCGCCTTGTTCATGGTCATCTGCCTCGGCATCATCGGCTGGACCTTCAAGACCGGCTACAAGATCAAGACCTGAGTGCTGCCAGTAAAGTTACCGGCGGGGGATCATACGTCGCCGACTGCCTTTTCGAGCATGGCGCGGACGTCACCGGCGACGGCGGTCAGTTGTGCGTTTTCGACGGCCTGCATGGATGCGACCGGATCTACCGCGCTGACAGTGACTTCGCCATTGCCGGTGTCGCGGATGATGACGTTGCAGGGCAGCATGGCGCCGATCCGGGGTTCGATGCCGATGGCCTGATGCGCCATCGACGGATTGCAGGCGCCCAGAATGAGATAGGCCGGCATGTCGACGTCGAGCTTTTTCTTCATCGTCGCAGCCACATCGATTTCGGTCAGAACACCGAAACCGTGATCTGCCAGCGCCTTGCGGGTCCGCTCGTTGATTTCATCGAACGAAGCTCCGCTGAAGGATCTGTCGATTGTGTAGGCCATAGTTTTTCTCCAATGTTACATGCCGTCAGTGATATTTATATATATGGTATTGCATATACGAAATATCAACGCCTTGCCGCTGAATGAGGGAACAGTGAAACCGCTCAGGCCGCCTTCGGCAAACTGTTGCGGCCATGCGGTTCCAGCAAATCAAGCGACGGGCCAACAGGCACGATACCGGTCGGATTGATGGTGTCGTGGCTGCCGTAATAATGGTTCTTGATGTGATCCATGTTCACGGTCTCGGCGATGCCGGGCATCTGGTAGAGCTCGCGCAGATAGCCTGACAGTGCCGGATAATCAGCTATGCGACGGATGTTGCACTTGAAGTGGCCGACATAGACCGGATCAAATCTCACAAGTGTCGTGAACAGGCGCCAGTCGGCTTCGGTCAGGGTGTCACCGATCAGATAACGGCTCCGCTGGAGACGCTCGTCGAGCATGTCGAGTGTGTCGAACAGGGCATCGACATGTTCCACATAGGCGGCTTGCTTGGTGGCGAAGCCTGACTTGTAAACCCCGTTGTTGACCTTGTGGTAGACGATCTCGTTGATCTCATCGATCCCGGTCTGCAGCTCTGCGGGGTAGTAATCAGGGGCAGGCTTGGCAATTGCATCGAAGGCGGTGTTGAGCATACGGATGATTTCGGCCGATTCATTGGAGACGATTGTCTGGGTCTTCTTGTCCCACAACACCGGTACTGTCACCCGGCCCGAATAGTCCGATTTGGCCGCGACATAGACCTGCCAGAGGTAATCCGCGCCACCCAGATGATCACTGGTTCCGCCATCGCGGTCATGAAACTCCCAGCCATTCTTGCCCATGTAGGGATCAACGATTGACACCGAGATAGCGTCTTCCAGACCCTTGAGCTTGCGGAAGATCAATGTCCTGTGGGCCCAGGGGCAGGCGAGCGAGACATAGAGATGGTAACGGCCGGCCTCAGCCGCAAACCCGCCGACGCCCGATGGACCGGGCGCGCCATCGACGGTAACCCAATTGCGAAACGCGGATTCCGAGCGCTTGAATTGACCGCCTGTTGATTTTGTATCGTACCAGACGTCGTTCCAGACGCCATCTACCAGCATTCCCATTTGCATTCTCCTTTTCCCAAGACATAAGGCGTGGGTGTGAAAAAGCGAAGGCCGAGAGGGTGAACGGTGCGTTTTGCATTGGACGACAACGATTTGCTTTGCTATGGGCGAATGACAAGAAGGATATCCGGATGCCAGCCAAGGCTTTGCGACGACGCTGAACAGATCATTTTCTCACGCACTGCGTGGGCAGTTCATCATGTCTTGTCGCTTGTTTCCGGAATATCATCATGCCCTTCCAGAATATTGTCTTTCTCACTGAAGACGCGTCTCACGACGCTGCCATTGATCTCATCAACGAAGAAGCCTTCGGCCCCGGCCGCTTTGTGCGTGCCGCCGAGCGGGTGCGTGAGCAGGGACCGCATGACCGGCGGCTTTCCTTTGTCGGAAGTGACCGGGGTGAAATTATCGCTTCGGTGCGGATGACGCCGATTCTGGCAGGCACTGTGCAGGGCCATCTGCTTGGACCGTTGGCGGTACGGCCGTCACACAAGAACCTCGGTATCGGGCGCGAGCTGGTTCGCATTGCACTGTCCGTGGCGGAAAAATCCGGCAGTCAGGCTGTGCTGCTGGTTGGTGATCCACCCTATTATGCGCCGCTTGGTTTTGCGCGGACAAAACCCGGCGCACTGAGCATGCCCGGACCGTTCGATGCACGTAGGCTTCTGGCAGCTTGTTTTGGCGAGGTTGATTCGATGGCGATAGAAGGCGACATACGCCATGTGAACCTGAGATAGACGAGTGCCTGACTCGCCAGACAAGGCGTTCTGCTACGATATTTCATGACGTCCTGAACGCCACAGATACGCTGTTTGGAGCGTGATTCCGGGCGGTGTATGGGTGCGCCGCAGCAATCCAAAGGTTGCGTTGCAGCAGGGATAACCCTACATAGGGCTATATGACTTATCTAGGCACACAAGCCGAAGACCTGTCGTCCCCGCCACTTCCCTATGGTAAAATCTGCGTTGTCGGCGCGGGTTCCTGGGGAACTGCATTGGCTTCCGTGGCGCGCCGCGCCGGACGTGAAACCTCGATATGGGGCCGGGACAAGACAACGGTCGAGGCGATCAATACTCGCGGTGAAAATCCCAAATACCTTCCCGGCATTCCCTTGCCGGAGGGTATCCATGCAACCACGGATATGGCCGAAGCGCTTGATGGCGCGCAAGCCGTGCTGCTGGTTACGCCATCGCGTACTTTGCGCGAAATCTGTCTGCAGATGCGCCCGTATCTCGGCAAAGGCGTTCCGGTCACGCTGTGCGCCAAAGGGATCGAGGCAGGGACGGGGTATCTGCTGAGCGAAGTCGCCTCGGAAATCCTGGCTGAGCACCAGATCGGCGCCTTGTCCGGCCCGACCTTTGCCACCGAGACCGCGCTTGGCCACCTGACCGCGGCAACGATAGCCTTCCAGTTTTCCTATACCGACCGGCTTGATCCCGCGTCCAGCCCGGCGGCGCGGCTGGCCCTTTCTCTGGGGTCTGACTTTTTCCGGCCCTATATTTCTGATGATCTGGTCGGCGTGGAAGTCAGTGGCGCAGTCAAGAATGTGATTGCCATTGCTTGCGGCATGATGACTGGCGCAGGCTATGCCGAGAATACCCGCGCGGCGTTGATCGTGCGCGGCATGGACGAGATGAAGACGCTGGCCGACGTGTTCGGCGGCCGCCGCGAGACCGTTACCGGTCTGGCCGGAGCGGGCGACCTGACACTGACCTGCTCGTCGCAGACCTCGCGCAACATGTCGCTCGGGGTTCAGCTCGGCAAAGGCATCCCGCGGGACGAATGCTTTGACGGCAAGGCGGTTGTGGTGGAGGGCGAGGTAAACTCGGTCTCGGTCATGGACCTGACCCGGCGGATGAACATCCGCATGCCGATCTGTGAAAGTGTGTTCCGGATCTTGCACCTGGGCGCCGATGTTCGCGAGACATTCGCAGAGCTCTGGTCGCGGCCGATTGTCGGCGAGCGCCGGGGGCTTTCGATCTCGATAGACCACCCAATTACAACAGCAGCGGAGGCAGCCGAATGAACCCTGTAGCAACAGACCTCAACGGACTGAATACGCGGAAATTTGTGCTGGCCACGGATCTCGACGGAACCTTTCTTGGTGGCAGCGAAGAAGACCGCAAGCGGCTGTATGGCTGGATCGAGGCCAACCGTGAAACCGTTGGCCTGATCTTCGTCACCGGACGCGATCCCAAGTTCATCGGTGAGCTATGCTCCGAGAACGGTGTGCCGTGGCCGGATTATGCGGTGGGTGATGTCGGCACTACCATTGCCACGGTATCGCCGGAGACCGGCGTGGCACCGATCGAACATCTCGAAACCGAAATTGCGGCGCGCTGGGGAAATGCCGGCGATGAGGTGCGGGCCAAACTCGACGGATATCCCGGCCTGACGCTGCAGCCGACCGATTTCCGCTATCGGGTCAGCTATGATATTGATCCCGATATCTTTGACGGCTCCGCCTGGGACGTTGTTGTCGAGATGGGATATCAGCCGCTGATCTCGGACAACAAGTTTTTCGATGTCCTGCCTGACGGCGTCAGCAAAGGCCCGTCGCTGAGACGGCTTGTGGACTACCTGGCTATCCAGCCGGAGCGCGTCTTGTGCGCGGGCGATACGCTCAATGATTTGTCGATGCTGGAATGTGGATTGCCCGGCGTTGCCGTTGGCAATTCGGAACCTTCCTTGATCGAACGCGTTGCTCAGCTTGAGCACCTGCACATGGCGAAAGCTCATGGCGCGGCAGGCATTCTGGAGGCAATCCGTGCCTTCGACATGCATGACCTACCGAAAGGATACTGACACATGGCCAGCGATCTTGTCATCGTCTATCACCGTCAACCCTATGAAGAGGTTGAGGAAAACGGTCAGATCGTTTTCAAGGAAAACAAGAGCCCGAACGGTATCGTGCCGACGCTGAAAGGCTTCTTTGGCCGTGTCGACAAGGGCGCCTGGGTTGCCTGGAAGCTGGCAGAAGACGCTGCCAATCCGGATTTCGAGCGCGTCATCGAGATTGAAGACAGCTACGGAAAATACTCGGTTACCCGTCTGCCGCTGACACCCGACCAGGTGTCGAGCTTCTATCATATCACCTCCAAGGAAGCGTTCTGGCCGATCCTGCATTCGTTCAAGGAACGCTACAATTATGACCCTGTCGACTGGCCGACATTCCGGGAAGTGAACTGGGCCTTTGCCGAGGCCGCTGCCGCTGAAGCCGCGCCCGGTGCTGTGGTGTGGGTTCACGACTACAATCTCTGGCTGGTGCCTGGGTATTTGCGCAAACTGCGCCCGGATGTGCAGATTTCGTTCTTCCATCACACGCCATTTCCGGCGGCCGACATGTTCAATGTGCTGCCGTGGCGGCGCGAGATCGTCGACAGCCTTCTTGCCTGCGACGTGGTGGGCTTTCACATTCCGCGCTACGCAGTCAATTTCGTTCATGTGGCGCAAAGTCTTCTGGAAGTTGGCAATGTTGTGCGCAAGGACGTCAATCCTGACTTCATCTGGGAAGGCACGGCTCTGTCTGACCGGCGCGTGCCGGAATCGGTGCAGTATCAGGGACGCACGATCAAGATTTCCAGCGCGCCGGTGGGCATCGACTGGGATTATATTCAGGAACGCGCCGTCTGTGAGGAAACCCGCGAGGCGGCTGTGGCAATCCGGTCGGAACTGGGCGATTGCAAGCTGATCCTGTCGGTCGGCCGCACCGATTACACCAAGGGCGGGGTCCAGCAGCTGGAAAGCTATGAACGCCTGCTGCATGCGCATCCGGAACTGCATGGCAATGTTCGGCTGATGCATGTGTCCGTTGGCGCCAACCGCAGCATGGCGGCGTACGAGGAAATTCAGGGCGAAATCGAGCAGGTGGCAGGCCGGATCAACGGCACATTCGGGTCGTTCGAATGGCAGCCGGTGGCGTTGATATCAACCGCGGTTCCGTTCAAGGACCTGATTGCCTATTACCAGCTGGCCGATGTCTGCTGGATCACGCCGCTGGCCGATGGCATGAACCTGGTCTGCAAGGAATATGCGGCTGCCCGGGTTGATGGCGATGGCGTGCTGGTGCTGTCCGAGTTCGCCGGTGCTTCGGTGGAGCTCTCTTCGGCGGTCATCACCAACCCGTTTTCGCACCGCTCCATGGACACGGCGATCGAACAGGCGCTGGCGATGCCGGAGGAAGAGCGCCGGCAGCGGATGAAGATGTTGCGCAACACAGTGCAGCGCTATGGCATCAAGGCCTGGGCCGAGGATCAGATGAGCTACTTTTCATCAGTGGAAGCTCTTTCCAGGGCGAGTTGATCTCACGCCGATCAATCACCGCGAGGGTCAACGCCCTTCGCGGAACCAGGTGGCGCCGAGCGCCAGGATCATCAAGGCAAGTCCGAGGAAGCCGCCAAACAGCGGAACCGAGCGTACTCCCTTGAGCACGCTTTCATTGCTGGCGCGCAGGCCCATGCGGTCGCCGGCATTGATGCGTGCGGACCGCGTCGGCAGGATCTGCGGCAGATTGGTGGCGTCTGCATTGACGCGCATTGTCAGGCCTCCGCTCTCGGCCGAGATCGGGGCGATCATGTCTGTGGTGGACACTGTGGCGCGGAACTCGGGCGCATCGACGGCTCCGACATGGGCCAGTGCGCGCAGATCTCCTGATGTAACTTCGACAAGACCGGGCTGATCAAGGACCAGTACAGAGCGGAACAATCCTTCGCCAGCCGGCGCCAGGATGATCTCGCGGGTTTCGCCCGAAGGCAGCTTGATGGTGGCGGGATCTGTGGTGTCGCTCATGGTCTGGCGCTCGACCACCAGCGTTCTGCCATTGGCGGTTGCGCGCAGAGCTTCCTCCTCCAATGAGGGTTCTTTCATCAGCCAATGGGCGATGCGCCGGTAGAGCGCCACGTGCGGTCCGCCACCTTCAAAGCCGCGGGCCCAAAGCCAGCCGTGATCCGACAGCAGCATCGCCACCCGGCCATCGCCATAGCGATTGAGCACCAGAAGCGGCTGATCATCAGCGCCACGCATGACCACGTCGCCAGCTGTGTCGCCGACGCCAACAGTGCGGAACCAGCGGCCCCATTCGGGCGGTTCGCTTGCTCCGCCGGGCAGTGTCCTTGTGACAGGGTGGCGCCGGCCATTGTCAGACAGTCGCGGATAGTAGCCTGCATCCGTGACGGTGCCGGTCGGAGCCGCCGGAAGCGCCGGTGCCAGCGGGGTTTCGGCGAGGGACTGAAGTCCAGAAAATTCCGGACCCGCGGCAACAAGCAAGGCGCCGCCATCTTCAACATAGCGGGCGATATAATCGTAATAGAGAATTGGCAGCACACCGCGGTTCTGGTAGCGGTCGAATATGATCAGATCGAATTCGTCGACTTTTTCGACAAACAGCTCACGCGTCGGGAAAGCGATCAGCGAGAGTTCGGATATCGGCGTTCCGTCCTGTTTTTCCGGCGGGCGCAGGATGGTGAAATGCACCAGATCCACAGATGCATCTGACTTGAGCAGGTTGCGCCAGGCTCGCTCCCCTGCATGTGGCGCACCGGAAACCAGCAGCACGCGCAGGTTTTCACGAATGCCCTCGATCAGCGTGACAGCGTGGTTGTTGGCGGTGGTGACTTCACCATCCAGTTCGTCGACCGAGAACTCGATGATGTTCTCTCCGCCGCGCGGCAGCTTGAGATAGAATGATGCTTCTTCGCCTGTTGTGACGGTTTCGGTGGAGGTTGTCTCGCCATTGACCCGGACGGTTACATCGACCGGAGCTCGAGAAGATGTGGCGCCGTCCTCGTTGACCCGGTAAACGATCTCCTGGTCTTCGCCGACAATGCCGAAGCGCGGGCTGCGCACCACGTCGACCCGCCGGTCAATCTCGTTCTCATCCCCGACAATCAACCCATGCAGAGGCGCGTCCAGTCCGAGCGCAGAGAGCGAACCCGGTACATCATGGATCTGTCCATCGGTAATCATCACCGCACCTGCCAGCCGTGAACTCGGGACATCGCGGACGCCGGAGGCCAGGGCTTCGAACAGCCGGGTGGATGGAGACTGCGCATCTGGATCGGTCACGGCCTCGATGACACGGGTTTCAAATGCCGGATAACGGGCTAAGCGTTCGGTCAGCGCCTTCAAGGCCGCATCGGTCCGGGCGGGGCGGTCCGGGCTCATCTGGCTCGGGCTGCGGTCTACGACGATGGCAACGACGCTGGTGACCGGCTCGCGATCCTCGAAATTGGCGACCGGGTTGGCCAGCGCCAGCACAAGTGCTGCCAGCGCCAGAGCGCGAAGAGTTGCCCCGCGCATCCGCTTGGCAATGGCCCAACCCACCAGCAGAAGCGCAATCAACGCGATTGCCAGGATCAGCGGCAGCGGCAGGAACGGATCAAATGCCAAGCTCATTTCATTGCCCCAACCGTTCGAGCAGCGCCGGGATGTGCACCTGATCGGCCTTGTAGTTGCCGGTCAGCATGTACATGACGATGTTGACCCCGGCGCGGAACGCATATTCGCGCTGCCAGGGATCAGCCGGAATGGTGGAGAACATCGGAAAGCCCTGATCGTCCACCGCCCAGGCAGCCGCCATGTCGTTGCCGGTGATCAGGATCGAGGAGACCCCGTCACCCGTGCGTGCCGGGCGCTCTGCCGGGTTGTCGGAGTCCGGCGTTGCCTCCACCCAGAGCGGGCCATCGGAATAACGGCCCGGGAAGGTGTCGAGCAGGAAGAAGGATTTGGTCAGCACGTGATCGGCGGGAACCGGCTCAAGCGGCGGTATGTCGAGATTGGCCAGAATCTGCTGCAATCTCACCGTCAACGCACTCGATCCGCCGCCGAGGTCGACAATCCGGTCACGGGTGTCAAACAGCACCGTGCCGCCATTCTTCATGTAGGCGTCAATCCGGCTGATGGCTTCGGGCGAGGGGAGATCGGCATCCTCGCTCATCGGCCAATAGATCAGCGGATAAAGCGCCAGTGGGGCGGTCTCGATGTCGACCCCAATCGCGGTTCCAGGTTCAAGCGCGGTTCGGCTCGCAAGATAGCGCGAAAGGCTGTCGAGGCCGAATTGGCTGGTGCTGTCGGCCTCGTCGTCGCCGGTGATCACATAGGCCAGACGGGTGCGGTCGAGGCTTTCCAGCAAGTCCGCATCGCCGGGCTGGGCGTCCTGGGCAAGGGCTGTTCCCGGAGCGGTCAATAGCGGCAGCGCCAGTCCGGCGATGAAAATCATGGCGGCGGCAGACCTTGCCGGCTTGAAGCTCTTGAGGCGGAACGCGCCATTGAGCACCAGCACGATCAGCGTGTCGGCGAGGAGTGCGACCAGCGCCGCAGCAAACAGCCACGGCCTGAAATCGACGGCGCTGTCGCCGGAGATTGGCGCGCGGGTGACCGGCGCTTGAAACTCCGGAATTTCGATCGGGGCCAAGGTATCGCCGGGACCAAACAGATTAAGTGCGACGAAGCCGTCTTCGCCGCCATAAAGGCCGGGCGGGTTGTCCGCGTTCACCTGAGCCACGGCGCCAGCCGAGAGGTCGAGCGGCTTGGCGTCTCCACTTGCCGGCAGCAAGGCCCCGTTGGCATCGAGCAGACGCCAGGGAGGCAGGATGCCTGATTCCGCTTCGCCGCCGCCTGATACAGCGCGCGACAATTGCACCACGCGGCGCAGCATGTCGACGAAATGGCCGGATATCGGCAGGTTGGACCATCCGGCCTCGGCGGTGACATGGAACAGCACAATGCGGCCCGCGCCCCGGTCAGCGGCGGTGACCAGCGGAGTGCCGTCGGCAAGGCTTGCCCAGGTGCGTGCGGCAAGGTCAGCCGATGGTTCAGCCAGAACCTGACGGCGCACGGTAATGTCGCGTGGTGTCGGCAATCCGGCAAACGGCCCGGTTGCCGGATAGTCCGCAAGCGGTTGCGGTTCGATCCAGGAGAGCGCGCCTCCAAGTTCACGTTCTCCCTTGCGCAACAGCACAGGCAGCAATTGATCGTCGGCAGGGGCGGCGGCCAGACGCGGGCCGGCAAAGCGGATCAGCGTGCCGCCACGCTCGACCCACTCGCCAAGAAGCTTGCTGACGTCTTCGGGCAAGACGCCGATATCCGACATCACGATCACGGCCGGTGATTGGGCGAGCAGTTTAGGAACAGACGCGGACATCTGCTCGTTGCCGGCTTCGATCAGGTCGGCATAGGGCGAGAGCGCGCGGTTGATGTAATAGAGCGGCGAGAGCAGCGGCTGGGCAATATCTGCCGCTTCTCCCGATATCAGCGCCACCCGGCGGCGGCGGAAACTGTCGTCGAGCAGCCGGGCTGATCCGGCCGTGTCGATCCCGGTCACATCCAGGCGGGCAATGTCATTGCGGATTTCGAAAGGTGCCGAGATTGTGCCGGTGGCGCTGAACTCGCCAATCTCAAACAGGATCTCGCCATTGGCAATCTCGCGGCCCTTTCTGTCGCGTGCGGTCAGCCCGTAGCGTTCAGCGGCAACGGTGCTCAGACGGCTTGCGGTCACATTGAGTGCTTCGGCACCATTGTCCGCGCCGGTCAAAGCCAGAGCCTTGGCATTCTCAGCGCCGATGATCCGGATAGCCGACGGTTCGAGTGCGGACAGGCGGCTTAAAGCATCGGCAGCGTCCACTGTTTCGACGCCGTCGGTGAGATAGGCGATTGTTCCGGGCCGGGTCTGGCCGAGGGCCGCGATCAGTGCCGTCACGGATGCGCTCCGCTCGGGTCGCAGCGGCTGTGGCTTGGCGGCACGCAACTGGTCGCGGGCGCGCTCGAAGGTGGTCGGCGTGGCGTCATGGCGGCGGTTTGCGGTGAAAACAATCGCCACCGGAATATCGAGATCCTCGGCTTCGCTGATCAGCGTTTCAGCCGCCTCGGTCCGGGCTTTCCAGTCCGGAGCGCTGGCCCATCCATTGTCGATGATCAGCGCCAGAGGTCCGTTCGATGACAGCGCCCGGTCACGCGGATTGAGCACCGGCTCGGCAAGAGCCAGGATCACCAGCGCTGCAATCAGCAGCCTTAGTACTGTCAGCCACCATGGGCTGCGGGCAGGGGTTTCCTCGGCCTTGAGGACGCGAGCGAGGATTGCCAGCGGGGCAAACGGCTCGGCCTGCGGGCGCGGCGGGGTCAGCCGCAGCAGCCACCAGATCACTGGTAAAGCCAGCAGTCCGAACAGGATCGCCGGTGCACCGAAGGCTAAGGGCAGGCCAGCGATCATGCCAATGCCGCCTTCCTGGCTGCGGGAATGCCGGACAGGTGGCCATGGGCTGCGGCAAGCGCTTCGGAGGCAAGCCGGTCGGTGCGATGGGCGAGAAAGCTCCAGCCCATGCGCCGTACGCCCTGCGCCAAAGCCTCGCGGCGGGCAAGCCAGGCCCGGCGATAGTCGGCGGCAATGTTTTCTGCGCGTCCAGCAACCAGTTTCTGACCTGTTTCCGGATCACGGAATTCGGTTCGTCCCGAATATGGGAAATTTTCCTCCGCCGGATCTGAGATCTCGATGATATGGCCGTGAATTCCGCGCCGGGCGGCAGGGCCGATGCATCTGTCGAGCGTTTGGTCTGCGTCAAGAAAATCGCCGATCAGCACAACATCGCTCATCCGTCCGATCCGGCCGAGATCGGGCAGGGTTGTCTGGATCGGAGCATGGGCCAGCGCCAATGCCAGCCTTTCGGCGGCGTTTCTGGAGGAGACAGGTTCCATGATGCCGGGGCAGCCGACGCGTTCACCGGAGCGCGACAGGATCTCGGCCAGCGCCAGCATCAGCACCAGGGCGCGGCTTTCCTTGCTGACATGGGCGACATCGGATTTGTAGAGCATGGATGGCGACTGATCGGCCCACAGCCAGATCGTATGCGCTGCCTCCCATTCGCGGTCACGCACATAAAGATTGTCGTCGCGTGCCGAGCGGCGCCAATCAATGCTGGACGGGGATTCACCATCGACATAAGGCCGGAACTGCCAGAAGGTTTCGCCGATGCCACGCTTGCGGCGGCCATGCCAGCCGGCAATCACGGTGTTGGCGACGCGGCGGGCTTCGGCCAGGCAATCGGGCAGCAATGCCGCACGTTGGCGGGCGCGGGCCAACGCATCAAGCCGGCCTGTTGGCTGGGTCAGATGGCCGATCGGGGCCATCGGCTCACCCGGCTTTCGGGGTGACGAGCCCGGCGATGACATCGCGAATACCGATGCCCTCGGCGCGGGCACTGAAGGTCAGCGCCATGCGGTGCTGCAGGATCGGCTCGGCCAACGCACGGACGTCGTCGATCGAGGGGGCCAGACGGTCATCATAAAGCGCGCGGGCGCGGGCGCAGAGCATCATCGCCTGACCGGCGCGGGGACCGGGGCCCCAGGAAACTGTTTCGTCGATCCTGGCATTGCCATGGCCGGGGCGGGCGGCGCGGACCAGTTCCAAAATGGCATCGACCACCGATTCCGGCACCGGCATCTGACGGATAAGCGCCTGGATCGCCACCAGCCGTTCCACGGTGATCGCAGGCCGGGCGACGGATTCCTGCGCGCCGGTGGTTTCAAGCAGGATCCGCCGTTCCGCGGCCATTTCAGGGTAGGGCACGTCAACCTGCATCAGGAAGCGGTCGAGCTGGGCTTCAGGAAGCGGATAGGTGCCTTCCTGCTCAAGCGGGTTCTGTGTCGCCAGCACGTGGAAGGGACGCGGCAGATCATGCGACGCACCGGCCACGGTGACGTGGTATTCCTGCATCGCCTGCAGCAGCGCCGACTGGGTGCGTGGCGAGGCGCGGTTGATTTCATCGGCCATCAGCAGTTGGGTGAAGACCGGGCCAGGTACAAAGCGGAAGGACCGGCGTCCGTTCTCGTCCTGATCCATGACTTCAGAACCGATAATGTCGGATGGCATCAGGTCAGGGGTAAACTGGATGCGGTTGGAATTCAGGCCGAGAACGGTTCCAAGCGTCGAGACCAGCTTGGTCTTGGCAAGGCCGGGGACGCCAACCAGCAGAGCATGGCCGCCGGACAGGACTGCCAGCAGGGTTTGTTCGACCACGCTTTCCTGACCGAAAATGACGTCCGACACGGCTTTCCTGACAGCGGAAATATCCGACAGGGCCTTCTCGGCGGCAGCGATGACTGCTTTTTCGTCAATCGGCTTTGCGCCAGTGTCGATGCGTCCCATGGGTTTCTCCGCGCGTTCTGGTTCTACAGCGCCGCGCATCTGTTGGGATGCGCAAAGGTCGCTGTAACACCTTGAAATGATGCATGTGCGTTATCGTTCAAATGAATCCATTTGAACGCGACATGCATTAGGCTCGCAAACAGCTTATTCTACGCTGAAAGGCTGACAAGAGCCGTTCAGATGACTATCTGGTTACCTCTAACCATAGCTGGACAGGACAATGGCGAAAACAAGGACCGATATGAAAACAGATCCGGCCGATCTCGCCGCGCTGATTTCGCGTGCCCAGGCCGACCGGAATGCCGGTAAGGATGGTTTGCCGCCGGTTGAACGCTGGAATCCGCCCTATTGCGGCGATATCGACATGGAAATCCGTGCCGATGGAACCTGGTTCTACATGGGCACACCAATCGGGCGTCCGGCGCTTGTACGGCTTTTTTCCACGGTTTTGCGCCGGGACGAGGATGAGAAGACCTATCTCGTCACGCCTGTGGAAAAGATTGGAATTCGTGTCGCCGATGCGCCTTTCCTGACTGTCGAGATGACGGTGAGCGAAGATGAAGGCGATCAGGTGCTGACTTTCCGCACCAATGTCGGCGATGTCGTGCGCGCCGGACCGGACAATCCGCTGCGATTCGTCATCACCGGCGAGACAGATCAGCTCAAGCCCTATCTTCTGGTGCGCGGGCGGCTGGAAGCGCTGGTCAATCGCGCGGTGACCTACGATCTTCTGGCGTTGGGCGAGGAAATCGAAATTGATGGCGAGCCGATATATGCGATCCGCTCGGCCGGTTCGGTGTTTCCTGTGATGCCGATGGCCAGACTGGAGGCGGGTGTTTGACTGATACGGTCTCCGCCATGCCGCTCGGGTTTGATGCCCAGGGATTCCGTGAGCGGGCATACCGCCACGATCCGGATCACGCTTTCGGGGCAGAGCCCGCGCATCTGGGACATGGTGATCATGTGCTCAATCCCGGCATGGTTTCGGGACTGGTTGGTGCGAAATTGCGCGAGGCGGCGGTACTGGTTCCGGTGACCGATACAGGGCCTGATGCACAAGTGATCCTGACGCGCCGCGCTGCAGCCATGCGCCAGCATTCAGGTCAGGTGGCTTTTCCCGGCGGTGCTGTCGATCCGGAAGATGGCAGCGTGGAGATTGCGGCCATGCGCGAGGCCGAAGAGGAAATCGGGCTGGATCGGCGTTTTGTCGAGCCGGTCGGGCGCCTGCCGGTCTACATGACCACCACCGGTTTCCGGATTACGCCGGTGCTCGCTGTGGTACGGCCAGGCTTTAAACTCACACGAAATCCAGCTGAAGTTGATGAGGTGTTTGAAACACCGCTGTCATTTCTTATGGATCCTGCCAACCATAGGCGCGAAAGCCGTGTCTGGGAGGATATCGAGCGGCATTACTATGTCATGCCCTATGACGGACATCAGATCTGGGGTGTCACCGCCGGGATCATCCGAACCATGTATGAAAGACTTTACGCATGAGCACTGAAGCGAGCGTGAGCGAGGAGTGCTGGTTCAAGGAGCCGGCTCTTGGCAAGATTTTTGAGCTTCTGAACGACGAGGGCGAAGAGGTCCGGGTGGTTGGTGGTGCGGTGCGCAATTCGCTGATGGGCGAACCGGTGACCGATACCGATCTTGCCACAACCTGGGCGCCCGAGCAGGTGGTGGCGCGTGCCGAGGCGGCAGGCATTCGTGCGGTGCCGACCGGGATTGATCATGGCACCGTGACGCTTGTTATTGACGGACGCGGTTTTGAAATAACCACTCTGCGTCATGATGCGGAAACCGATGGCAGGCGGGCCAAGGTGACCTTTGGCCGGGACTGGCAGATTGATGCCGAGCGGCGGGATTTCACCATCAACGCGCTTTATGCCGACCAGACCGGCACTATCATTGATCTGGTTGACGGGCTTGAAGATATTGCCACCCGCACGGTGCGGTTTATCGGCGATGCCGATGCCCGTATCGCAGAGGATTACTTACGGGTTCTGCGCTATTTTCGTTTTTTCGCTCATTATGGCACCGGCCGCCCCGACGCCGCAGCGCTGAAAGCTTGTGCCAGGGCGCGCGATCACCTTGGCAAACTGTCATCCGAGCGGGTCTGGAAAGAACTCAAGACCTTGCTGAAGGCCCGCGATCCGGGACGGGCGCTGTTGTGGATGCGTCAGTCCGGCGTGCTTTCTGCGGTGCTGCCGGAGAGCGAGAAATGGGGCATTGATACGATTGGCGCGCTGATTGCCACTGAAACCGCGCTTGATTGGGGCTCAGATCCGATGCTGCGGTTGATGGCGATGGTGCCGCCGGATGCGGAGCGCATGCGTGAGCTTTCTACCCGGCTGAAGATGTCGCGGGCCGAGGCCGACCGTCTGGTCAAATGGGCCGAGGCACCGGTGATCGAATCGACGCTGGCGATCACGGCGCTCGACCGGTTGTTGTACCGCTTTGGGGTGGAGCCGCTGACGGATCGTATCCGATTGTCTTTGGTCTCTGCCCGCAGCCGCACAGAGAGCGACCGGGCAGCACTCACCGATACGGCGGGCCACAGCCGCCATCTGGCTCATGCCTTAAAGTGGGAGCGTCCAGTGTTCCCTGTCGCAGGGGCGGATCTGATTGCCAAGGGCGTTCAGCCCGGCCCGGATATGGGCAAGCAGCTAGCCACGCTCGAAGAGCGCTGGGTTGAGAGCAATTTCACCCTCGACAAGACCAAACTGCTCGCCGCGATGGACTGACCGGAAGGCTGGTTTTCGAACCCTCCGTCAGGCGGCGTCATTATCCTCGGTCATGCGTTCCTTGATCTGCTCGACAATCGACGGACGGATGGTTGTCTCGCCGTGGGTTTCGCGCAGATGATCGATGGCGCGGGATACGATCTCCGCCTCGCTGTCAGCGCGGGTATGCCATTCGCAGCCGGGAACGAGGGATCCGCAGTGGAATTTCTTCATGGACAATTCCTCCTTTTTCGATGTCGAAAACCAAGGGTCCGCCCAAGCCGGCGCACCGGCCGACGGACCACAATGATAGCATGTTCTGATATTTTTGGCAGATATGCGGCCGGGGCACACTGACACAGATCAACGCGATCGGCCGTTGTGCCATGCTTGACGCGACGCCTGGCCGTTTGGTGACAATGCGTGCGTCAGCCCCACAGGCACTCCCCAGCAGATTGTTAACCTTGTTTTGCTACCGGTATGGGCGTGGGTGCGTGTCTGGAGCGCCTATCCATTCGGGTGCGCAAGGGACGCTTTGTCCTGTCGAATATATGCATTGCCCGTTGCGTAAATTGGCACAGACATCCGGACCCGTGCCGCTGAATCAAACAGGGTTGGCAGATGAATCCGGGTGGGGGTACATTTGAAGATGTTCTGGAGCGTGTGGGGCACGAGCGCGCGGATGATCCCTTGCCCGGTTCCGCATTCTGGACCCGGATACGCGGTCTGAATGCGAGCTTCGTTGGATCGAAATCCAAACCGGAACAGGGGCATGACAGCGAACAGCTGCATGCAGCCTATTACGACTACAGCAGCGATGTTGTTGCTCCGCCAGCAAAGCCCGCAGCTCCGCCATCTAAGCCTGCGCCGCCGCCATCAAGGCCTGCGCCGCCGCCATTAAAGCCTGCAGCTCCGCCGCCAAAGCCGGCAATTGATGTTTCGATGTTCAAGCGGTTGCGCCCGGAAGACATTGCAAAGGACATCAATCTGCGGCCCTCGGACACACGGGCCGAGCTGCAAAAGAAGCGGCGGAACTTTGCACGCATAAACCACCCCGACCGTGCGCCAGAGGAATGGCGGGACGCGGCCACAACCCGGATGATGCTCGCCAACCATCTGGTCGACGCCGCGCTGAGAAAGATCAGGTTACAACGGCGCTGACCGGCATTCCGGAAGGCGTTCAGTTGCTTTCGATCTCCAGCTTTGCTTACGGATACATCACCACGGGGGGCAGCGAGGACAGGATCGAGGTGACGTTTCCGCCGGTCTTGAGCCCGAAGATGGTGCCGCGGTCATAGAGCAGGTTGAACTCGACATAACGGCCACGGCGGATCAGCTGCTCTCTGCGTTCTTCATCGCTCCAGGGCTTGTTGAAATTGGACCGCACGATCTTTGGATAGACCACATTGAAGGCCCGGCCGACATCCTGGGTGAAGCCGAGATCAGCGTTCCAGCCGCCATTGTCGTCATCGGTGTGCAGCCAGTCATAAAAAATGCCGCCGATACCGCGCGCTTCATCGCGATGCGGCAGGAAGAAATATTCATCACACCAGTCTTTGTATCTGGGGTAATCGGCGACGGCATGGCGGTTGCAGGCAATCTCCATGGCGCGATGGAACAGCATCGTGTCCGGATCGGTCTGGGTGCGCCGGTTGTCAAGCACCGGCGTGAGGTCGGCGCCGCCGCCGAACCACTGGCTGGTGGTCACCACCATGCGGGTGTTCATGTGCACGGTCGGCACATGCGGATTGGTCGGATGCGCGATCAGCGAGATACCCGAGGCCCAGAAGCGCGGATCTTCCTCTGCGCCGGGGATCTGGGCGCGGAATTCGGGCGAGAATTCGCCATGGACGGTCGAAGTGTGCACTCCGACTTTTTCAAACAGGCGGCCCTTCATGATCGACATCGTGCCGCCGCCACCCGCACCTTCGTCGCGCTGCCATGGGGTGCGCTCGAAGCGGCCCGGTTCACCGGTCGACTGAGGATTTTGGACCTCGTCTTCAAGCGCCTCGAAGCTCAGGCAGATCTGGTCGCGCAATTGCTCAAACCATTGGCGTGCTTTGGTCTTTTTCTCTTCGATGTCATCGGGCAGGCCGACTGGCAGGCTTGGGCGTTGCATTATGGGTCCTCAAATTGGATTTGGCCCACTCATAGCAGCAGAGCTGATCCGATGTAACCGCAGCTTGGCAGCCTGATTGCCGCAGCTTGAACAAGACTCGCCGGGCAAAAGATTTTGGGTTAGTGTTGTGGAAGCCATGAAGGCAGGGGAAGGACCATGAGACGGTATCAACAACGCCCACCGCTTGAAGGATTGCGCCGTGAGATCGCTCGTTCGCGCAAGGAAAAGTCCGATGGTAAATCATCAAGCAGTTTCGTGCGCGAGACCTATTGCCTGAGCCGTGGCCAGGCGCGTGACAAAGCACGGGAATGGTTCTCGACCTGGCCAAAAGCCGCTTACTGGACCGAGGTCGAAAGCTGGCGGGCACTGCCGGGTGAGGGCGACACGATCGAGTTCACCATGCGCCGGCTGCCGACCGCGGATTGAGCTGTCCTGTCGAGATTATCCTGACGCAGCATCCGTTGACTTTTGCACCACCAGACGTGGGCCGGTTCCGGTTTCGCTAGCCTTGTCGCCGGGGTTGTAGAGCTTGCAGGCGTCGAGCGACAGGCAGCCGCAGCCGATGCAGCCGTCGAGGCGGTCGCGCAGCCGTTCGAGCATGCCGATACGGGCATCAAGGTGGGCACGAAAGCCGCGGCTGATTTTTTCCCAATCGCGTTTGTTGGGCGTGCGCTCGAGCGGCAATTGCTTGAGCTGGGTGCGGATGTCCTCAAGTGAAAATCCCAGCTGCTGCGCAATCAGGATGAAGGACAGCCGCCTGATGTCGGAGCGGATGAACATCCGTTTTCCACCCGGCGTTCGGCGGGCAGAGACCAATCCTTCATCGTCATAATAGCGGATCGCCGATACCGCCAGTCCGGTGCGACCGGCAACTTCTCCGATTGTCAGATGACCCTGATTGTTGATGGGCGGCATGATGAAAAAACCTCTTGACCTCAAGTTCACTTGAGAAAGTAGCATGGTTTTCTTCACAGGCAAAAAGCCTGAATTTCAGGAGCATTTCATGACCCAATCCACTCTCGAACACATCAATTTCACGGTCGCCGACGCCACGACCACGGCCAAATGGTTGTGCGATGTGTTTGGTTGGAAAATCCGCTGGCAGGGCCCGGCGCTGAATGGTGGTCTGTCGATCCATGTCGGAACCGATGATGCCTATCTGGCGATCTACACGCCCAAGGTGGTGCATCCACGCGACGGTATTCATAAAGACCGGATCGGCAGCCTCAATCATGTTGGCATCGTGGTTGATGATCTCGATGGGGTGGAAACGAAAATCAAGGCGCTGGGCTATGCGCCCTACAATCACGCCGACTACGAACCGGGACGGCGGTTTTACTTCGATGACGAGAATGGCGTCGAATTCGAGGTCGTCAGTTATGACTGACGCGGTATGCGCCTACAGCCCGAACCGGCGGGTGATCTCACCGGCGATGATCGCCACGCTCATGGCGAGGTTCAGGCTGCGCCGGCCCTCGATCATCGGAATGGTAAGGCGTGCATCGGCAGCGTCATGGACTCTCTCCGGAACGCCGGCGCTTTCACGTCCGAACAGCACGACATCCTTTGCGGTGATGGTCTGGTCGCTGCCATCTATATAGGGTGTGGCGGACTGGGTGGTCATCAAGACCAGGCGTCGGCCTTCTGCCTGTCGCCAGATTTCAAACTCTTCCCATCCATCGTGACGGGTCAGCACCGCCATTTCGATGTAATCCATCCCGGCGCGTTTGAGCGAGCGGTCGGTCATGTCGAAGCCAGCGGGGCCGATGATGTGAATGTCGAGGCCCAGGCAGGCGCCAAGCCGCAGGATGGAGCCGGTGTTGCCGGGAATGTCGGGTTGGTAGAGTGCGATAAGAGGCTTGGTCATGGAGACAGTGTCTGTGTTTATTTTATCACAAATTCAAGCAAGGATAGCGTCATGTTGACAGAAACTGACTGCGACAAACTGGCGGAGCTGCTGGAATTGGTCTAAATGAGGCTATCTTTAACGCGAACCTGACGGAGGCTGTAATGCGCATTATTTATATCAGCTTCCTTCCGGTGGCCTGAGCCACCGACAAACGGGTTTAACGCGGTTTCAGTTTCCATATTCAGCTTCTATGTCCTGATCGATGGGCGATTAGCGCCCTCGCGTGACCTTTGCCTTCACTACGGTTTTGCCGGTGCACTGCACATGCGATACTTGCGATACTATTCAAGGAGACATCCATGTTTGGATGGTTTGAACGCCGACTAAATCCCTATCCTGAGGCCGCGCCAACCGCACCGCCTGAGGGGCTCGTGGCGTTTTGCTGGCATTATTCACGCGATGCGGCGCCGTGGCTGATTGCCATGGGCGTTCTGACAGCAATGATTTCGATCGGTGAAGTGATGCTGTTCGGATTTCTCGGCTCGATTGTCGACTGGCTCGCCACGTCCGATCCGCAGGGCTTTATCGCGCGCGAATCCGGCCGTCTGATGCTGATGGGCGCGATTGTGCTTGTCGGCTTGCCGGTCACTGTGGCGCTTCATTCGTTGATCATTCATCAGACGCTTCTGGGCAATTATCCGATGATTGCGCGCTGGCAGATGCACCGTTACCTGCTGCGCCAGAGCCTGAGCTTCTTTTCCGACGAGTTTGCCGGCCGGGTCGCCACCAAGGTGATGCAGACCTCGCTGTCGATTCGCGAGGCGGTGATGAAGCTGCTGGATGTGTTCGTCTATGTGCTGGTTTATTTCATTGCCATGATCGGCATGGTGGCGAGCGCCGAGTGGCGGCTGGTTTTGCCGTTGTTGGTGTGGATTGCGATCTATATCGGCCTGATCGTGCATTTTGTGCCGAAGCTCAAGCGGATTTCGACGGATCAGGCTGATGCGCGATCGGCGATGACAGGCCGGGTCGTCGACAGCTACACCAACATCTCGACCGTCAAGCTGTTCTCGCACGCGGGCCGCGAAGAGGCCTATGCGCAGGAAAGCATGGACATGTTCCTGCAGACCGTGCACCGGCAAATGCGCCAGGTGACGCTGTTCCAGTCGTTGATCTATTTCAACAACTCGGTTCTGGTGTTCGTTGTCTCGGCGATGTCGATCGGATTCTGGCTGACCGGTGCTGTCTCTGTCGGCTCGATAGCCATCGTCATCGGACTTTCGCTTCGGATCAACGGCATGTCGCAGTGGATCATGTGGGAGGTCTCGGGCTTCTTCGAGAATATCGGCGTGGTCCAGGACGGCATGGGAATGATGATCAAGCCGCATGATGTGGTCGACACCCCCGGTGCAGGTGCGATTGTCGCCAGGAAAGGCGCCATCGAATTCGAGAACGTCCGGTTCCATTACGGCAAACAAAGCGGCGTCATTGAAGATCTGTCGCTGTCTATCAAGCCGGGTGAAAAAATTGGTCTTGTAGGCCGCTCGGGCGCGGGCAAGACGACGCTCGTCAACCTGCTGCTCAGGTTTTACAATCTCGAATCCGGGCGGGTGCTGATTGATGGCCAGGATATTTCGCAGGTAAGCCAGGACAGTCTGCGCGGGCAGGTCGGCATGGTCAGCCAGGACACCTCGCTGCTACACCGCTCGGTGCGTGATAACATCGCCTATGGCAGGCCCGAGGCGACGGAAGACGAGATTCTGGAAGCAGCACGCAAAGCCAACGCTTTCGATTTCATCGAAGGGCTGGAAGACCTTGCCGGGCGGGCCGGACTGGACGCCCATGTCGGCGAACGCGGTGTCAAGCTTTCCGGCGGCCAGCGTCAGCGCATCGCCATTGCGCGGGTGTTCCTCAAGGACGCGCCGATTCTGGTGCTGGACGAGGCCACGTCGGCGCTCGATTCCGAGGTGGAGTCGGCCATTCAGGAAAACCTGTTCGCGCTGATGGAGAACAAGACGGTGATCGCCATCGCGCACCGCCTGTCCACCATTGCGGAAATGGACCGGCTGGTGGTGTTGGATCAGGGCGAAATTGTCGAGACCGGCAGTCACGAGGACCTGATCAAGTCAGGCGGCATCTATGCCGATTTGTGGTCACGGCAGTCCGGCGGGTTCATTGATGTGGATGCTGATGCGACGGCGGCGGAATAGGGGTATGTCCATATTGCCAAACACATCTCCCGCACTATTGTCTCGGCCATGATTTTCAAACCCCTGCTTGATCTGTTTGAAGGCTGGATTGATCCGTTCGTCCGGCGCTCCAGCTACCGGCCACCGGCCTCAACAACCAAATTCCTGTGGTATTATGTCGGCCAAGCCAAGGGCGCGTTTGCCGCGATGCTGGCGTTGGGCGGTCTGGTGGCGCTGCTGGAGGCGGCGCTGTTCTATTTTGTCGGGCAGCTGGTCGATGTTCTTGATGCCGCCGAGCCGACCGCTGGCTGGGACGGGTTGATCGCAGCACATGGCCCGACGCTGGCGTTCATGCTGTTTGTTGTGGTGCTCGCGCGTTTCGTTGTCGTCACAGTCGCAGCACTGGTTGAAGAGCAGACAGTTGTGCCGGGGTTTTACAATCTGGTGCGCTGGCAGGCGCACACGCATGTGTCGCGGCAGGATCTGTCATTCTTCCAGAATGATTTCGCCGGCCGCATCGTCTCCAAAGTCTGGACCGCGGGGCAGGCCACCGGCGATTTCATGGTGTCGCTGCTGCAGGTGGTCTGGTTCATTCTGATCTACACCGTCACCACCATGGCGCTGGTCGCACAGCTTGACTGGAGACTGTCAGCGCTGGTGCTTTTCTGGATTGTCGCCTTCGGGGTGCTGGCGCGGTTTTTCGTGCCTCGCATCCGGCGCTATGCGCGCGCCAACGCCGAGGCGTCTGCCATGCTGACCGGACGTCTCACCGACAGCTATTCCAACATTCAGACACTCAAGCTTTATGCGCGCGAAGCCGACAATGACCGCTATATCAAAGAGGGGTTTGATCAGTTCCTGGCTGCAATCCTGCCCTTTACCCGGCATCTGACCGGTGTGAGGGCTTCGCTGGCAGCTTTGTCCGGCGTGATGATTGCGGCCATCGCCGGGTTTTCGATAAATCTCTGGCTGACCGGCGCGATTTCGGTCGGCTCGGTTGCATTCACGCTGTCGCTGGTGCTCAGGCTGAACATGCTGCTGGGCCGGATGATGACTCAGCTCAACTCTTTGATGCGCAATCTCGGCACTGTTCAGAATTCGGCTGAACTTGTGGCGCGGCCCATTGGCTTGTCAGATAGCAAAGACGCCGGAGAGCTGAAAGTTCGCAAGGCTGGCATCCGGTTTGATCACGCCAGCTTTGGCTATGATACTGCGCGGCCGGTGATCGATGATCTGTCCTTGAACATTGCACCCGGTGAGAAGCTCGGGCTGGTCGGCAGGTCCGGCGCCGGGAAGTCGACATTCGTCCATTTGCTATTGCGGTTTTATGATCTGCAGTCCGGCAAGATTGAAATCGATGGCCAGAATATTTCCGAAGTCAGCCAGGAAACGCTTCGCCAGGCAATAGGCATGGTCACCCAGGACACGTCGCTGCTGCATCGCTCGATCCGTGAAAACATCGGGTTCGGGCGTCCCGATGCCGATGACACAGAAATTCTCGAGGCAGCCAGGCGTGCCGAGGCGCTTGATTTCATCCAGAACCTGTCTGATCAGCGCGGACGCAAGGGGCTTGATGCGCATGTGGGGGATCGCGGCGTCAAACTGTCCGGCGGCCAGCGCCAGCGAATCGCCATTGCGAGGGTGATGCTGAAGAATGCGCCTATTTTGGTGCTGGATGAGGCAACATCGGCGCTTGATTCGGAGGTCGAGTGGGCCATTCAGGAAAATCTGGATGAATTGATGGAGGGGAAAACCGTCATTGCTATCGCCCACCGGCTGTCGACCATCGCCCGGATGGACCGGTTGGTGGTGATGGACAATGGCCGGATTATCGAGGTTGGCACGCATGCGGAGCTGATTGCGCGGGGCGGTCTTTACGCCGAATTGTGGGCGCGGCAGTCGGGCGGATTCATTGGCGTGGACGAAGCGGCGGAATAGTCGCACGTTTTTCCCGCGACAATGTGCCCTTCTCCCTTCGTCTGGTCTGGACTTCTCTTTCCAACCCGCATAGAAACCGCGCGATTGACAGAATTCCGCCGCATTGTCGGCTTTGGCCGAATCTGCCTATAGCGGTGGGGTCGGAATTGCCTGTAACAGGACGGAATACTAGTCCAGACGCAGCTTGAAGAGGACGTTGAGCCGTGAGTGAGCCAATGACACAAAGCGAAGGCGCGGGCGAACCTACCCGCCGCGATTTTCTTTACATCGCCACAGGGATGGCGGGCGTGGTCGGCGTGGGCAGTTTTGCCTGGCCGTTCATCGACCAGATGCGCCCTGACGCTTCGACGCTGGCAGCGTCTTCGATTGAAGTGAACGTTGAAAGCCTTGAGCCGGGCATGTCGTTGACAGTGAAGTGGCGCGGCAAGCCTGTGTTCATTCGCAACCGCACCGACGCCGAAATCGCTGAAGCGAAAGCCGTGGCCCTTGAAGACCTTAAGGATCCCGCCGCCCGCAACGCAAACATTGCCGCTGGCGCCGAGGCAACCGACATCGACCGTTCGGCTGGTGAAGGCAAGGAAAACTGGTTGGTCATGATCGGCGTCTGCACCCATCTGGGCTGCATCCCGCTCGGCCAGTCTGGTGATTTCGGTGGCTGGTTCTGCCCGTGCCACGGTTCGCACTACGACACGGCAGGCCGCATCCGCAAAGGTCCGGCACCGGAAAACCTGCCTGTGCCGTTGTTTTCCTTCGTGTCTGACAGCGTTATCAAAATCGGCTAAGGGGGCTTTAGACCATGAGCAGCGATCATTCGACTTATCAGCCCACGACCGGATTCGGAAAGTGGATGGATGCACGGCTACCGGTTACCCGGCTGGTGCATGACAGTTTCGTCTCCTACCCGGTGCCGCGGAACCTGAACTACGCCTACACCTTCGGTGGTATCCTGTCGGTCATGCTGATTGTTCAGCTTGTCACCGGCATCGTGCTGGCCATGCACTACGCGGCCGACACCACTCTCGCCTTCAATTCGGTCGAGAAGATCATGCGTGATGTCAACTCCGGCTGGCTGCTGCGCTACATGCACGCCAACGGCGCGTCGTTCTTCTTCGTCGCCGTCTATCTGCATATCGCCCGCGGCCTGTATTACGGCTCTTACAAGGCTCCGCGCGAAGTGTTGTGGATCCTCGGCGTCCTGATCTTCCTCTTGATGATGGCAACCGGATTCATGGGCTATGTGCTGCCATGGGGTCAGATGTCGTTCTGGGGGGCGACGGTGATCACCGGCTTCTTCACGGCGTTCCCGGGGATCGGCGAACCGATCCAACAATTGCTGCTCGGTGGTTTTGCGGTCGACAACCCAACGCTCAACCGCTTCTTCTCGCTGCATTACCTGCTGCCGTTCATGATCGTCGGCGTTGTGATCCTGCACGTCTGGGCATTGCACGTCACCGGTCAGACCAACCCGACCGGCGTTGAAGTGAAGTCCAAGACTGATACCGTTGCGTTCACGCCCTATGCGACCATCAAGGATGGTCTGGCGATGAGCATCTTCCTGATGATCTTCGCCTACTTCATCTTCTTCATGCCGAACTTTCTCGGTCATGCTGACAACTACATTCCGGCAAACCCGTTGAAGACCCCGGCGCACATTGTTCCGGAATGGTACTATCTGCCGTTCTACGCGATCCTGCGCGCCATCACCTTCAACATCGGACCGATCGATTCCAAACTGGGCGGCGTGCTGGCCATGTTCGGATCCATCGCGGTGCTGTTCGTGCTGCCATGGCTTGATACTTCGAAGGTTCGCTCGGCTGTCTACCGGCCATGGTACAAGCTTTTCTTCTGGATTTTCGTCGCCAACGCGATCTTCCTGGGCTGGCTTGGCGCCAAACCGGCGGAAGGTGCCTATACGACGATGGCTCAGATTGGAACGCTCTACTACTTCGGGTTCTTCCTTGTCATCATGCCGGTGCTGGGGCTGATTGAAACGCCCAAGCGTCTGCCAAACTCCATCACCGAAGCCGTGCTCGCCAAGAATGGCGGTAATGGCGGGGCTGCGGCGTCCGCGGCCGCCTCACCAGAAACCCGCGGCTGAGCAGCGCGACGGAAAGGAACTGAGTTATGAAAAAGCTTATTGCAAGCATCGTTCCGCTCGCTTTGGCCGCCATCATTGGTGTCGGCCCGGCAGTTGCCTCGGAAGAGGAAGGCGGAACCCCGCATTACCCGATCCACCATCCCAAGGAACAAAGCTGGTCTTTTGCCGGACCCTTTGGAACTTTTGACAAGGGTCAGTTGCAGCGTGGCCTGAAGGTCTATGTGGAAGTCTGTTCGGCTTGCCACTCGATGAACCTTGTCGCCTTCCGCACACTTGGTGCGCTTGGCTATTCCGAGGATCAGGTCAAATCCTTCGCTGCCAATTACGAAGTCGAAGACGGACCGAATGCCGATGGCGATATGTTTACGCGCACGGCTGTTCCTTCGGATTATTTCCCGGCACCGTTCCCGAACGAGGAAGCAGCTGCTGCTTCCAATGGTGGTGCTGCCCCGCCGGACTTCTCGCTGCTGGCCAAGGCGCGCTATGTCGAACGCGGATTCCCGCAGTTCATCTTCGACATTTTCACCGGCTACAACGAAAGCGGTCCGAATTATATCTATTCGCTGCTGACCGGTTATGAAGAAGCGCCGCACGGCCATGAAGTCGCTGAAGGCACGTATTACAACCCGTATTTCCTCGGGAGTGCGGCTTTGGCTATGGCAAAGCCGATCGACGACGGTGCTGTGACTTATGATGATGGCTCGCCCGAGACCCTGGACCAGTATTCCCACGATGTCGCTGCCTTCATGATGTGGGCGGCAGAGCCGCACATGGAAGATCGCAAGCGCACCGGTTTCATGGTGATCCTGTTCCTGGCGATTTTCTCGTCGCTGATGTATCTGACCAAGAAAGCCGTGTACGCCAACAAGGATCACTGATCCTGCCGGCCCAACGGTAAAGTTTGAAGACGCCGCCTCCGGGCGGCGTTTTCATGTCCGGCGCAAGCGACTTGCCCAGGATGCTGGCGCGGCGCACATTGATTTGCAATCTGGGGACCACGTCCATGACCGATCTTGAGACCGAACTTCGCGCCTCCATCCGCACCATCAAGGACTACCCGAAGCCGGGTATTCTGTTCCGTGACATCACCACGCTGCTGGGCTCGCCTCGCGCGTTTAGGCGGGCTGTTGACGAACTGGTGCACCCCTATGCGGGTCTCAGGGTCTCCAAGGTCGCCGGCATCGAGGCGCGCGGGTTCATTCTAGGTGGCGCCATGGCGCACCAGCTGTCGGCGGGCTTTGTGCCGATCCGCAAGAAGGGCAAGCTGCCGCACGATACTGTTAGCGTGGCCTACAGCCTTGAATATGGTGTCGATGAAATGGAAATGCACAGGGATGCGATCGCAGAGGGCGAAAGCGTCATCCTGGTCGATGATCTGATCGCAACCGGTGGCACTGCTGAAGGTGCCGTCAAACTGTTGCGCCAGATGGGTGCCAACATTGTCGCGGCTTGTTTCGTGATTGATCTGCCGGATCTGGGTGGACGCAAGAAGCTTGAGGATCTCGGCGTTCAGGTCCGGACACTGGTTTCCTACGAAGGCCACTGAGGGGGTATGGACCCCACGGCCTTATTACTCCGCATCTTCCACACTTGGAAATTTGATCAACGCGGCGGAATCGAAGCTCAGGACGATCTCGCCGTTCTTGTCATGGGCTTCCGATGTCAGCTCGAGGATCGACCAGCCCGGCCTTGAGTTGAGAGGCCTGGTTCCACGGATGGTGCGGGAGTAGAAAAGCTCGTCGCCGGCAAAGACCGGTTTGAACCATCTGAGATTGCGGAAGCCGGGCGAGGGACCGAACTCCGGCAATGCTCGTCCCTCGGCCAGAGCCTTCCTTGCTTCGACAGCATTGGCTGCAAGGTTCAGCTTCATCCAGACAGATGCGGTGTGCCATCCAGATGCGCACAGGCCACCAAAGACGCTGTTCTTGGCGGCCTCTGCATCGATGTGGAAGCGTTGCGGATCAAACTGGCGGGCGAAACCAATAATGGCTTCAGCGGTGAAGACATAGCTGCCCAATTCGCGGCGGTTGCCGGGTTTGAAATCTGGATTAGTGGTCATGATCTGGAATCCTCTTGCGTCCGCAGCCGGACCATGACCGGATTTTCGGATTCCAGCACGGTTTCGCCTTTCTGGTTTCGCAGTTCATGACGCAGGCTGACAATGCCGATGCCGGGGCGGGATTTTAATTCGCGGCTGTCGATGACCCGGGTTTCCCCAGTCAGTATGTCACCTGCCAGCACCGGTTTCTTCCACTTGACGAAATCGACCCCGGGCGCACCTTCCGCAGCCGTGCGAAGAAGATAGGAATCGCTCATCATCCGCATCATCATCGAACAGCTATGCCAACCTGATGCTGCCAGACCGCCAAGGATCGAGTTCTTGCCGGCTTCTTCGTCCAGATGCATCGGCTGCGCATCAAACTCCATGGCAAAAGCGATGATCTCATCGGCTGAAACATGCTTTGGACCGAGCGGAAAAACCGTTCCGGGGCTCAGGTCCTCGAAATGGAGGAGGTCGTCATCTGACATGAATTTCGGTCTCTTTCCCAAGGGGGTCGGCGCACGTCGCTCTGGGCCCAATTTAGAAGGTTTCCTTTAGGTGTCAAAGGGTTTGCCCGGTTCGGACCGTGGCAAATAGGATGGCTACTCATGGAACACATCAGCGCAATCGGACTGGTGGTTGGTTGCACGGCCGAATTGATCCCTGTCAAAGCGCGCAGTGACAAATGGCGTATCTTGAATACATGTTGGCAGCATCGCCAAGTGGCAACAAGGAGCCCCAAACATGTTCAAATCCAATGTCGGCAGTATCGACCGCGGTCTTCGTGTCGTTGCAGGTCTTGTGTTGCTTGCGCTGTTTTTTGTCTATCCGGATGCTTCCTGGCGCTATTTCACGCTGATCGGCATCATTCCGCTGTTCACCGGCCTGTTTGGAACATGCCCGCTGTATTCGCTGTTCGGAATGTCGACCTGCCCAGCCAAGAAAAGCTGACGGATCAGCTTTCATCAAACGCCGGATTTCTTTTTGAAACCAGTCTCGCGGGCTTGCGCCTGCGGGACTGTTTTTGCGTATAGAGCCAGCTGACTGCGTTGCCAGATACTTTAAGCCCCTATTTCCCATATAGATCACAGATTTGGTGATATTCTTGGCTGATTCTGCTATAAGAATCAATGTCATACACACATTAGAACAGACGCACCTCACGTCACCCGGCGGGTGAAAGCAAAAAGTCCCCTTTGCGGGTCGATTTTGACCGCCGACTGAAGCTGGATTCCACGGTTCCAAGATTACCTCCGACGGTGGGCTTCTCGCCTATCGAGAGCTTGATGACGCCCTTGGCCTGACCGAGGTTGCCGGTCATGTTTTTCAGGACAGCCGTACTGGCAAGAACGGATGGCATGGCATGACGGGTCAGTTCCGCCAATCTCTGTTTGGTCGCGTTGGCGGTTATGAAGACGTGAACGATGCCGAGCGCCTGGGACATGATCCCGCCATGTGTTGGGTTGTTGGCGGCAAGGCCGTCGAAAGACAGGCTGCATCAAGCAGCCAGATGGGGCGCTTCGAGACTAAAATTCTGGCGGCCGATGCTAACTTTGAATCCCTGACCGACATGAGCGCGGCGTGGATTGACCGTGTTCATGACCGCCGTCCACCGAAGATGATCATTCTCGACATGGACAGTAGCGTTAGCCCGACCCATGGCGAACAGGAGGGAACGGCATACAACGGCCACTTCGGCTGCAGCTGCTATCATCCGCTATTCCTGTTCAACCAGTTCGGTGATCTGGAAAGATGCTCCCTGCGCCCCGGCAATGTCCACAGCGCCGATGGTTGGCGTGCTGTTCTGGAGCCGGTGGTGAACCGCTACAAGGAAAGGAAGGTTCGGCTTTATTTTCGTGGCGACGCGGCATTCGCTTCGCCGGACATATACGAGTTTCTGGAAGCAGAAGGTTTTCTTTACGCCATCCGCCTCAAAGCGAACAAGATTCTCCAGGGATGCATTGCTCATCTGCTGACCCGCCCCGTCGGTCGCCCACCGAACCATGTGCGGCGCTATTACGCCAGCTTCAGCTATCAGGCCGGATCGTGGAACAGAAAACGCCGCGTCGTTGCCAAGGTCGAATGGCATCCCGGCGAGTTGTACCCCCGCGTCGGCTTCATCGTCACCAACCTGTCTCGTCCTGCCAATCGGGTTGTGGCGTTTTACAATCACCGTGGCACGGCGGAGCAGCACATCAAAGAAGGCAAGAACGCCATAAAGTGGACCCGGCTGTCGTGCCGCAACAACGAGGTTCGCCTTCAGCTTTATGCCCTGGCCTACAACCTCGCCAACTTCATGCGGACATTGGCCCTGCCCGAAGAGGTCGAGCATTGGTCGCTGACGACGCTGAGAGAGAAGCTGGTCAAGATCGGAGCCAAGGTCGTTCGCCATGGCCGCTATGCCACTTTCCAAATGGCGGAGGTCGCCGTGCCGAGGGAACTGTTCCGGAAAATCCTGAGCCTGATTGACGACCTGCGACGAAGACCCGCTCCGGCGTAGGCCGGGATCATCGACAGCACAGGGAACCAGATGGGAGAAGTGCGTTCGGATGACGACAAAAACTGCCAACAGGGAGCCTGAGCTTGACCAGACCGTCAAATCGAGGCTGTCGCATCACCGATCGGGGAAAATTCTATCTTCTGGTAACGGGAGCTGCTAAATTGGCGACCAAGTGAAGGTTATATGGGAAATGTCGGTTAAGTAAGAGTTTGGCCCATCTGTCAACGCCGGAGTAAATTTCCACCAAAACTCGCGACCAGACACGACAGCAATCATGCGTTCGCTGCTTATGGCTGCCCCCCCCCCCCGGGGACCCGCCTTTGCCCACGCCGTTCTAGGAGTTTGACTACATGAAACCCATTTTATCCGGCCTTTTTGTTCTGGCTCTCGTCCTCCAGCCGTCTTCATCTTTGGCCGTTGACGGGATTGACGGGTTCGTCGGTCGGTCGGCTTGCGCGGTTGCCGGGTTAGCCGGTTGCGCGGATGACCGTGCATTGTCAGAGAAAAAAGCTGAAGTATGCGCAGCCGCCGCCTTCAGGTCTCACGCACGCTGCCTGGACGATTTAGAGCCCACCCTTGCTCAACTGAGAAAAATTGAAAATATACTCGAGAGATTCGAAAAGATAGGTGATCAAATAGAGGGATGCACCAAAATTTCTGAACAGGATAGGAGTAGGTGCCTACAGAATTGATTCCTTCGTTGACCAGGTGATGTCCGTCAGACTGCTTGCGACTTTTATGCATATAAATACTCTTCATCACTCCATGAACGCCGCTTTCGTCGTGCCACAGCAAAATCCTCAATGTCCACCCAAAACTAGGGCACTTCCGGCTTAGATTGAACCATTTGATGGAGTCAAATCAGTTCATTCTGTTAGGCACGAACCGTAGCGCGATCTGGTTGATCGGGCTTAAGTGCAGCATTAGCGCCATGTTTGTTCGTTTGGAACGTTTGGGGTATTCGAATTAAGTGTTGAAGCGGAAGTGGATCACGTCGCCGTCCTGGACGACGTATTCCTTGCCTTCGTCGCGTGCCTTTCCGGCTTCCTTGGCGGGCACTTCGCCACCCAGCGTGACGTAGTCATCATAGGCGATGGTGAAGGCGCGAATGAAGCCGCGCTCGAAATCAGTATGGATGACACCGGCGGCGGCTGGTGCCTTGGTGCCGCGTTCGATGGTCCAGGCGCGGGTTTCCTTGGGGCCGACTGTGAAATATGTGATCAGGTCGAGCAGGCTGTAGCCGGCGCGGATCAAGCGATCAAGGCCTGCTTCTTCCAGTCCGAGTGCTGCAAGATATTCCTGCGATTCCTCGTCCGGCAACTGAGCCACCTCCGATTCGATAGCCGCCGAAATGACGATGCTCTCGGCACCCTGTTCTGCAGCCATCTTGGCGACGGCTTCGGTGTGGGCATTGCCGTCGACAGCATCGGCTTCAGAAACGTTGCAGACATAAAGCACCGGGTGTGCGGTCAGAAGATTGAGGCCCCTGAGAATGTCGAGATCTTCGTCGGCCAGTCCCTTCAGCATGGTGCGGACCGGCTTGCCGTCCTGCAGCAGCTTCAGCGAAGCTTCCATCATCGGCAATACAGTCATCGACTCCTTGTCCTTGGATGCTGCGCGCTTGCGGGTCTGTTCGGTGCGTCGCTCGAGGCTCTCGAGGTCGGAGATCATCAATTCGGTTTCAATGGTGTCGGCGTCGCTCACCGGGTCAATGCGACCCTCGACATGGGTGATGTCGTCATCTTCAAAGCAGCGCAGCACGTGAACGATGGCGTCGACTTCGCGGATGTTGGCAAGGAACTTGTTGCCCAGCCCTTCGCCCTTTGATGCACCACGCACCAGGCCGGCGATGTCCACAAACGAAATGCGGGTCGGGATGATTTCCTTGGAACCGGCCACGGACGCAAGCTTCTTAAGCCGCGGATCTGGCACCGCGACTTCACCGGTGTTGGGCTCGATCGTGCAGAAAGGATAGTTTGCCGCCTGGGCGGCGGCTGTCCGCGTCAATGCATTGAACAGTGTGGACTTGCCGACGTTGGGCAGCCCGACGATGCCGCATTTGAAACCCATGGGATTGATGTCCTTCACGTGAGTGTTTTCGGCTTTGTATGGCAGTGACGTGTCGCGTCAAGAGGCGATCAGCCGTTACCGCCAGCGCCGGCGCACAAAAGGGGCAATCGTAGGCCTATTTGGTGCAGATGTGGCCTTTTTCATAGCCATTCATCTGTTCTGATCCCTGCCGGTCAGACTGCGATCCCTGGATGGTATACATCAGTTCGCGGCGGCGCACCGAATTTCCGCGAATACTCCCGGCTGAATTGCGTCGCACTTTCATAGCCCACCTCATAGGCGGCCGAGGATACCGAAAACCCGTCCATCGAAATAAGCCGGCGGGCCTCCATCAAGCGGAGATCCTTCTGGTATTGAATTGGCGTGGTTCCGGTGATCTGTTTGAAATGCTCGTGAAACGATGACGGGCTCATACCGGCGTCATCGGCAAGCCCGGCCACAGCCAGTGGGCTGCGGTAATCAGACTGGATCCGGCCAATGGCGCGCGATATCCGGCTGGCATGGCTGTCGCGGCGCATCAACTGCCTCAACATGCCGCCGTGATTGGCCAGCAGCAACCGGAAATGGATCTCCCTGAGAATCAGGGGCGCCATGACCTTTGCTTCAACGGGATCATCGGTGAGGGCAAAATACCGCTGCAGCGCATCGACAAGTGCCGTATCGGTTGCGCTGGCGGTGAGGGCCTGCGCCTGGCGCTCGTTGAGTGTGGCTTCTCCGACTTCTTCGTGCAGGCTTCGCAAAATCGCGATGTCGACGGCTACAATTATCGCCAGATACGGACGTTCGGAGCTGGCTTCGATGACCCGCGCTGCCACTGGCAGGTCGTGACTGACAATCAGGGATTCACCCGCCCCGGAGGTAACCAGTCTTTCGCCGATGGCAACTTGCTTGCGGCCCTGTAGGTTCAGGCAGATGACAGGATTGTAAACTGTTGCCTCGAAAGCGTTCGGCCTCATCTGACGGTGAACGTAGAGACCAGCGATTCCGGTCTCGCTGCTCTTAACAGTATCAGTGCTCTTGCCGAGGAATTCATCCACGCGTCGTGCCAGATCCAGGATTGTCATGAGGTGTCCTTTCGAATTTCAGGGATAAGCCATCAGGGGTATTGGGTCACTCTCTGATTTGGACTTCTGGAGGATCGGGCAGAACTCCCGGAGCATCCGGCAGGCACGGAAGCGATGCTGCTACTAGCTTGTGGTCAACACAAACCGCAGGAGCCAATCATGACTGAAACAATCGCACTTATCACCGGCGGCAGCCGTGGCCTTGGCCGTAATGCAGCACTTCATCTTGCCCGTGGCGGCGCCGGCGTGATCATAACCTATCTGTCTCGTGCTGAGGATGCCGCCGCAGTGGTCAAGGAAATCGAGGCGCTGGGTGGCAAGGCGGCTGCGCTGCAGCTTGATACCGGAAATACCGCCCGGTTCGAAGAGTTTTCCAACCACCTCTCCGAGACGCTGAAGACTGTGTGGGGGCGAGATAGATTTGATTATCTGCTCAACAATGCCGGGATGGGCATCAACGCGGCCTTTGCCGAGACCACAGAGGAGCAGTTCGACACGCTGATGAATGTCCATGTCAAAGGCGTGTTCTTTCTCACCCAGCGCCTGTTGCCTTTGATTGCCGATGGTGGGCGTATTCTGAACGTGTCCTCCGGCCTGGCCCGGTTCAGCCTGCCGGGATATGCGGCTTACGCAGCCATGAAGGGCGCTATCGAGGTTCTGACCCGGTATCTGGCCAAGGAGTTGGGACCGCGCGGCATTGCCGTCAACGTCATTGCTCCGGGCGCAATCGAGACCGATTTTGGCGGTGGCGCTGTCCGCGACATTGCTGATGTGAATGCCTTTGTGGCGAGCAACACCGCAATGGGCCGGGCCGGCCTGCCTGATGACATTGGCGGCGCCATCGCCAGCATCCTGCTTAGTGAAAACCAGTGGATGACCGCACAGCGGATTGAAGTGTCGGGCGGCATGTTCCTCTAATTCACCGAGGTCCGATTAAGGGCTAAGTTGCCAAAAGGGGGCCGGCCGGGTTAGCCGGCCTCCGCATTGCGACCGTTCGGAATTGTTCTCCGGCGACTTGCTTCATTGCGAGGCCCAGTAGGCATCCGCCCTTTCAATGTAGCCAGCACGGTCCTGGTTCCAGCGCTGGCGCACTTCGGCGTTGAAGTTGAGATAGAGTTTCCCTTCGACAACTGTGAACTGCTCCGGCTCTATCGGGGCCTTGGCGCCTTGCGCGGCTGCATAGGCGCAATAGCCGCCATATTGTGGCGCATACCTCGCTGGATCTGCCTCGAAGGCGGCTTTGTGCTCGGCGGAGGCAAAGTTGTAGATCGCACCATCGTGGGATGCGGTGATTTTGGCGTCACCGGGAACGGCCTCGCCATCGGTGAAATAGGCAACCGGATCATAGCCCTGGATCGCGATGCCGTGGAAGCTGAGGTTGGTGTCGGCGGCAATGGCCGCAGTGGCGAAAATCATCAGGGCAAGAAATGGCAAGGCTATCACCCTGCGGATAATTCCGGGAATGGTCATGGTTGATCTCCTCACCGATATTGCATCGCCGGAATGATAGCGAAATTGTCGTTCAAACCGGAATGACGATCGTGTGAGTGATTCTTGAGATAACCTTGGCTTTCGGGCTCGATCCGTTAGCCGGCCTGTCTGTCCGTACTATGTGAGTGGTCAATCCTTGTTGCCGAACAGCTTCTTGAGCATGTCGGCCATAGGACCCGAAGTTGGCAGTTTTTTCGGCTGTGCACTGTTGCGGGCCTGATGGATATGGGATTTTGCGGCCCGGGCGGGTTTGTCGCCGGCGGGGATGTCAATTTTTTTTTGCGGCTTGTCAGCCTTAGGGCTTGCCGTACCTGTGGCCAGAGCGATCTTGTTCAAGAAGCCCGCATCGTCGCGCTTCGCCATCAGCTCGGCATTGTCGGCGATCGCGTCGAGCAGCGGCTCAAGCCATACTTGGTCTGCTTTGGCGAAATCGCCCAGCACATGTGGATTGACGCGGTCCTTGTGCCCGGGATGGCCGATGCCGATCCTCAGACGCTTGTAGTCCTTGCCGCAATGGGCATCGATGGATTTGAGACCGTTGTGGCCGCCGTTGCCGCCGCCGGTCTTGAGCTTGAGCTTGCCCGGTGCAAGGTCAAGTTCGTCATGAATGACGATGATGTCCGCAGGGCTGAGCTTGTAGAACCGCATGGCCTCGCCAACGCTGTCGCCTGACAGGTTCATGAAGGTCATGGGTTTGAGGATCAGTGCTTTTTCGCCGTCAAGCGTGCCTTCGGCGATTTCACCGCGGAATTTTTTCGAAAATCCGGAAAACGAATGGCGGCGGGCAATTGCGTCCGCCGCCATAAATCCGACATTGTGCAGGTTCCTGGCGTATTGAGGGCCGGGATTTCCAAGGCCTGCGATCAGCAACATGGAACCTGTTCCTCAATAAAGAGCCAGGACAGCTTATTCTTCGCTGTCGCTTTCAGCTGTATCTTCTGCAGCGTCTTCGTCGTCGCCAGCGGCGTTGTCGTCGCTCTTCAGACCGGCAGGCGATGCGATGGTGGCGATGGTGAAGTCGCGATCAGTGATCGTCGGCTCGACGCCCTCAGGCAGCGTGACATGCGAGATGTGAATGCCGGCGCCGAGTTCGAGACCGGTGAGATCGATCGTGATCGCATCCGGAATGGAGTTGGCTGGGCAGTTGCACTCGACTGTGTGACGAACGACGTTGAGAACGCCGCCGCGCTTGAGACCGGGGGACTTCTCTTCGTTCTCGAAGTGAACCGGAATTTCCACGGTCACCTGGGTGTTTTTCGACACGCGCAGGAAATCGACATGCATCAGGAAGTCACGGACCGGATCAAGCTGATAGTCTTTCGGCAGCACGGAGTGCTTCTTGCCGTCGACTACGATGGTCACGAGAGTGGTCAGGAAACCGCCGTCGTGAATCTTCTTGGTCACATCCTTGCGCGACAGCGCGATGGAAACAGGGTCTTTGCTGTCACCATAGATGACAGCGGGAATCAAACCATTGCGGCGAAGTTCACGGGCGGACCCCTTACCAACCTGTGCGCGCGCCTCGGCCTTAAGCTCATATGCAGCATTACTCATGGCATATATCCTTTCGAGGTTCTAACTGGGGCTGCTTTCTGGTGATTGGCTTATGCCGGTCCCAAAAAACATCAAGCGCCGTTTCCGGCGCCTCATCCGCGTTGCCTCCAAGGGTGTCTGCACGGACGTGGCCGCTATAGCCGAGCAACCGCGCGATTGCAAGCTTTTGGCGCGGTTGCGGGCTTACGGGATTGCCGGGCTCAGAATTCCGGGATCAGCGGCAGTCCGGCGAGTGCGCCGGCAAAGCTGGCCGTGATGAAAACGGTGAAAACGACGGCAAAGGCCCAGACAGCGGGCGATGCCAATCTTTTCGGCAGCAGCGCGCCTGCCAGCACACCAACGACTGGAAATGCGTGCATGGCGTGGGTGGCGAAGAAATGCGGCGCTCGCAAGTCGCCCACTTCGCGTGACCAGCCGATGACCGGCACTGTTGCGCCGGTAACCTGCGTGCCGACCAGATGACCGGGCAGGGACGCCATTGTTCCAGCGACCATCAGTGTCAGACCGAAAGTCAGCACCAGGCCGAGCCAGATGGACAGATGCAGGGATGGCGGCAGACCTGTCCGGTGATTGCGCCAGATGGCAATGCCATGAACAAGCGTCGCGGAGGTGAGCAGGACGGCAAACAGCCCCATGAGGCTATACATGCCCTGCATCACCGGATTGCTCGCGTTGAAATGGGAAGCGACGCCATACATGGCGGCCCCGCTGACCCAGGCCAGTTCGGCAATGATCGCAAAGATGACAGTGCCGGAATAGATGCGATAGCTGCGCCGTGCGGTCATTCCCGCCGGGAGCCAGCGGGCGAAGAAGGCGAGTGTCAGCAGATAAAGCATGAGCGCGATCTGAAACTTGATCGGTTTGTGCCAGACATTTTCTCCGAGGAATTGTCTCTGGTCGAGCGCCATGGCCGCCAATGTCGGTGCGAGGGACAAGCCGATCAGCAATCCGGTTGCCGCGAACAAAGGTTCGGCGTCAAACAGGTTCAAGCGTCGGGCCGGCTGGAGGCGGGGGGTGAAAATGAGATCGGTCATGCCATGCCTCCTGCAATCTGTGTTGCGAACCGTCCATGGATCAGCCGGAGGCCGAGAAACGCCAGCAGGCCGATGGGACCGAAGAGGAAGGTCAGGACGAGGCAGGGCAGCACCATCAGATGCGGGATGGCCGCGCGCCGGGCAGTGCGAACCTCCCAGGCTCCGACGAACAGGTCAAATGCCAGGTAGTGCAGCCAGCCGGCAAGAGCGATGGCCGGATTGGTGAAGAGCAGCATCACATCGGGCAGGCTGCTGAAGCCACCCTCGGCGCCCGACCAGTTGGCAAGGATGAGTGCGGTGTAGCCGAGCGACAGGATGACTGGAATGACAATGCTGGCTGCAAGCTGGGTCAGCCGGGGTGCGAGCGGCGACACGGCCAAAGCCAGCCAGCCGACTATCGCCAGCGGGCCTGAGAGTTGAAAGAGGTTATCGGGTTGCATTGAAAAATTCCCCATCTAGACAGTGACTAGATTGAAGTTGAAACTAATCTTGCCATTGTCAAGATGAAATTGACGCTGTCCAGATGGCGCGCTATTCTCCACCCATGCTCAAATCAAAAGACAGCTATCATCATGGCGACCTGCGCGCGGCGCTGATCAAGGCGGGGGAAGCCGTGCTGGCGGAGACCGGGGTCGCGGGCTTTTCCCTTCGATCCGTGGCCAAGCGGGTTGGTGTCAGCCATTCGGCACCGGCGCATCATTTCGGCGACACAAAAGGTCTGCTCGACGCACTGGCCACCGAAGGATTCCGCCGCTTTCTTGCCGCCATGCAGGCGCGACAAGCAGTCGAGACCAGCGGTGACGCGCGGCAGCAACTGGTTGCATCCGGCCTTGGCTATCTGGACTTTGCGATAAGTTCGCCAGCCCTGTTTCGACTGATGTTCGTGATCGACAAGCCCGAACCCAAGTCATCCGATCTGGCCGCCGCTGCAGAAGCGTCTTTCATGCATTTGGCTGATGGTGTTGCCCGGCTGCGTGGCGTTTCGCCTTTCGAAGTACCTGCCGCGATGACTGATGTGATGGCAATCTGGAGCATGGTGCACGGTTTTGCCGAACTTTACATTTCAGGGCGGATCGGCCCTCTGGACTGCAAACCGGTTCCGGATCGCGACGCCCTTCTCAAGGAGCTCCTTGAGCGGGGGATGGCCTGAATTCGTATCGACGATCAGCTGGTGCCTGATTGACGCATTGTCCGGCAGCCTCTAGGTTTTGATCACGGGGTTACGGGTGGACTCCCCGGTGCAGGCGCAAGCCCAAGCTCCGCCCTTCGTGTTTATGCGAAGGGGATAGTCATGTCGAAATCCATCACAGCCCAAGAATTGTCCAAACTGTCCGGTAGCAATGCCTGGCCGACCGTCGTTGCTTCAACCCGGTGCTTCAAGTTCGAGGAAGAGGCGCGGGCCATTGCGGGGTCTGTGTGGCGTGATCACATGGAAACCGAAGCCTGGGGGCCGCAGCTTGCTGGTCTGGGCAAGCCGATCGTTGTCTATTGCCTGCATGGTCACAATGTCAGCCAGCTGGCGGCGGCACGATTACGCTCGCAAGGCATCGACGCCCGGCACCTTGAGGGCGGTATCGACGCCTATGAGGAGATTGGCGGACTGGTGCTCAAACAGCGCGGACCGGATGTTCCGTTGCTGCTGCCCCAGGCCACCCAGTGGATTACCCGCGAAAGACCCAAGATCGACCGCATCGCTTTCCCCTGGCTGGTGCGGCGCTTCATAGATCCCATGGCTGTGTTCCATTTCGTCGAGGCGGAATGGGTCGTGGATATTGCCGAAGAAATGGGAGCGATCCCGTTCGATGTCGATGGGGTGCATTATTCGCATCACGGTGAGAATGGAGAATTCTGCAGTGTCGATACGCTGCTTGATGCCTTTGACATCGAGGATCCGGTCTTGCGTCATCTGGCCCGTATCGTTCGTGGGGCCGATACCGGGCAGCTGGAGCTCGAACCGCAATCGGCGGGTCTTTTGGCGCTCTCGCTCGGATTGTCATCAATGGAAAATGATGATCTGGCACAGCTCGAAAAAGGCATGGTGATCTATGACGCGCTTTATGCCTGGTGCCGTCACGCCTCCCTGGAAACCCACAACTGGCCATCAGCAAAGGCAGGATCATGACTGTTATTTCTCCTCCTTCCTGGGCTGAAATGCTGCGGGTCTTCGGGCGCATCGGGCTGTTGTCGTTTGGTGGTCCGGCCGGGCAAATCGCACTGATGCATCGCGAACTGGTTGACGATCGCGACTGGCTTGACGAGCCACGGTTTCTGCATGCGTTGAATTTCTGCATGCTGTTGCCCGGGCCCGAAGCCATGCAGCTGGCGACTTATTCGGGCTGGTTGCTGCGTGGTGTCACTGGCGGCTTGCTGGCAGGCCTGTTGTTCATCCTGCCCGGGTTTGCCGTGATCATGGCGCTGTCGGCAGTCTATTTTTTCCATGGTGACTTGCCGGTTGTTGCAGGTGTTCTGTTTGGCCTGAAGGCCGCGGTGCTGGCCATTGTTCTGGAGGCGCTGATCAAGGTGTCCAAGCGAGCGCTCAAGTCGCGTTTCGCCTGGGTACTGGCGGCTCTCGCATTTGTCGCCATCGCGCTGATGCAACTGCCGTTTCCGCTGATCGTTTTGGGCGCGGGTGTCACCGGCATCCTCGCATCAGCTTTCTCGCCGGCGAGGCAATCCGAGAGTGGAACGGCAGCCGATGCTCCGGCTGCAGCCAATCTTTCGGGATTGGCCGGGCCGACGCTGCGGACGGTGCTGACCTGGGGCACGATCTGGATCGCGCCGTTCGCCTTGCTGCTTTACATTCCCGGGGTTCCCGGTGCGTTTGCCGCCATGGCACTGTTCTTTTCCAAGGCAGCAATTGTGACATTCGGCGGTGCCTATGCGGTGCTTGCCTATGTCGGGCAGCAGGCAGTCGAGGTACACGGCTGGCTGATGCCGGGCGACATGCTGGCAGGACTTGGGCTGGCGGAGACAACGCCGGGCCCGCTGATCCTGGTGCTGGTGTTTGTCGGGTTTCTGGGCGGCGCGCGGGAGGCCGGGCTGGATCCCCTTGTGGGCGGTTTGCTCGGCGGATCGCTGGCGCTGTTCTTCACTTTTGCGCCATGCTTCCTCTGGATTTTCGCCGGTGCGCCGCATGTCGAGCGGCTGCGCTCGGTCAAATGGCTATCTGCAGGGCTGTCGGCGATCACCGCGGCTGTGGTCGGCGTCATTGGCAATCTGGCAGTCTGGTTCGCGCTTCACGTATTATTCGGGAGTGTGGGGGAGGCAAAGTTCTGGCCATTTACCCTGCCGGTGCCCGAGCTTGCGACATTGAACGCCGCATCGCTCGCCATAGCGCTTGGCGCAGGCGTGGCGTTGCTTCGCTTTCACGTCAATCTGTTTCTCGTCCTCGGGGCAGCAACGCTGGCCGGTGTCTCGGTCACACTGCTGGCTTGAGCCGTTACCGGTTCAACAGGGATGGGGACTCGGCTGAGTTCTGGTCTTTGACCGGTATCAGTCGAACAGGCTTGAGACCGACTGTTCGGCGGCTGTGCGGTTGATGGCTTCGCCCATCAGCGACGCGGTCGAAATCACGCGGATATTGGGAGCCGACTGGATCGCCTGTGTCGGCTGGATCGAGTCGGTGATCACCAGTTCCTTCAGTTTGGAAGAGGAAACGCGTGCCACCGCACCGCCGGACAACACACCATGGGTGATGTAGGCGGTCACGGAATTCGCGCCATTGCCCAAAAGCGCTTCGGCGGCGTTGCACAAGGTGCCGCCGGAATCGACGATATCGTCGATCAGCAGGCAATCCTTGCCGGCGACATCGCCGATGATGTTCATGACTTCGGATTCGCCCGGGCGGTCACGGCGCTTGTCGACAATGGCCAGCAGCGCATCAAGCCGCTTGGCGAGCGCGCGCGCGCGCACCACACCGCCAACGTCGGGGGAGACGACCATCAGGCTCGAGTTTGGATAGTGTTCCTTGACATCACGCGACAGCAGCGGGATCGCGAACAGATTGTCGGTTGGGATGTCGAAGAAGCCCTGGATCTGTCCAGCGTGCAGATCCAGCGTCAACACGCGGTCCGCACCGGCCTCGGTGATCAGATTGGCAACCAGCTTGGCAGAGATTGGTGCGCGGGGACCTGGTTTGCGGTCCTGGCGGGCATAGCCGAAATAGGGGATGACGGCTGTTATCCGCCGGGCCGAAGCGCGGCGGAAGGCGTCGATCATGATCAACAGTTCCATCAGATGATCATTGGCCGGATAGGAGGTGGACTGAACGACGAAGACGTCCTCGCCACGCACATTTTCCTGGATTTCTACAAAAATCTCCTGGTCAGCAAAGCGCCGGACGCTTGCCTTGCCCAAAGGCACATTGAGATAATTGCAAATGGACTCCGCCAAACGCCGGTTCGAGTTTCCTGCGAAAACCTTCATTTGGGACCGCCTGTTTTTTCGGCCGCGTCGCTCCGTGCGCAGGATCACGCAAGGGGACGGGGCGCCAACCCGTTGGCCCGCGTTTTAGCGGGGGATTTGATGATTGCAAGCGCCCATCGGCTACGGGGGTGATTTTTCTGTTAAACTTCTTGCCAAGTGACGCCGGCAAAGCACAGGGAAACCGGTCTCAAAACTGTCAAAGGCCGCGCCAGGCCACATAATCCGCCAAGGACCGGGTTGCGATTCGTTCCATCACATCGGCGGGTACCGAAGCCCATGGATCTCCGGTGCCGCCGGGGAAGGTTTCCTGGCCCTGAATGCGGGTCAGTCTTGTTCCGGCGGGATCCAGTATATCCCAGACGTAGAATACGGTGGTCTGACCGTCAAAATTGTCAGCGGAGAAATAGCCTTTCAGGACATGGTCGCCGCCCGGGTCCGAGGCGCTCAGAATTGCCAGTCCGCGATTGCGCGCCTCGACGGCCAGTTGACGTGACAGCGGCGTCACCGCATTCACGGGCGCGCCGATAACTGGCATGAAGCGGATCTGCCCGCGGATCTGGCCAGCGGGCAGGGCGGCCTGCGTTTGTGCAGAGCTCGGCGGCGTTCCCGGTGTTTGAGGTCCAAGTGCCGGATTTGGCGTGCCCGCAAACGGATCAAAACCACCAGCTGGCGCCGTGGCGGCATTGTCGGCGGAAGCCGATTGATCTCCGGGAATTGGCTGAAGCGTCTGCTCGGTGCTGTTGCAGCCGGCAATTGCCATGGCCAAAGCCCCTATCATGCCGATGATTTTGATGCGTCGCATCATTGTTCCCGCCCGTTTCCCGTCCTTGTTATGAAATCCCGAAGGCAGCCCTGTCAATCGTTGACGGGTTTTGGGTGGCTGGAGACTGTGCAAGAAACGGGTCAAAACCGAGAATGATGTTCCTATGAGGCGATAATCAGATCAAGCGGCTTGGCGGAGAGTGATTCCGGTGCATCTTCCGTGGTCAGATAGGTTTGCCCCAATGTCATGGCGGTGCCGGTTTCAGAATCCATAATGATCATATGAACAAAAAGCGTCATGTCAGGTGCAATCTCGAGCGGGTTTCCGGCGTGGAACATCTGGTGCTCCATCCAGCTGGGGGTAAAACGTGCGCCGACTGAATAGCCGCAGGCATTGAGCCTGTGCCGGGTCAACCCGCGTTCATCCATCACATCGGCGTGGGCGTCGAATACCTCGCCAAATGTGTTGCCGGGTCTCAGGATGGCGGTGATGGCATCCAGCGACAGCCTGCAGGCCTCGTAGAGTTCGACATGGCGGGGTGTCGGTTCACCAATGATGACGGTGCGCATCATGGCGGCGTGGTAGTGCGCGAAGACCCCTGCCCATTCCAGCGTCAGCTGGTCGGTGGCCGTCAGTTGTCTGCGCCCAGCCTTGTAGCGGCACAAAAGCGCGTCCTCACCCGACCCGATGATGAACTCATTGGCCGGGTAGTCGCCGCCGCCGGAAAATACCGCACCCTGCATGGCGGCAAGAATGTCGGCTTCATTGGCGCCCGGCTTGATCAGGGGCAAGGCTGCATCAAGCGCTGCATCGGCCAAAACAGCGGCGCGTCTGGCGTAAGCGATTTCGGCTGGACTCTTGATCAGCCGCAAACGGCTGACGAGATAGGAGGAGTCAATCAGTTCGGCAAAGCTTTGCAGCTGATTGTCGAGCTTGCGGCAATTGGCGCCGGTCAGGCCGTGGGTGTCATATTCCACGCCAATCCGCTCACCAAGCAGATCAAGATCGGACAGCAGGTTTTTCAGATCCAGCGCGGGATCGGCATTGGTCCGGTCGGTCCACACGACAATCTGCTCGATGTTCGAGGTTTGCCGGGCCTGGCGCAGGTCGGCCGAGCGGGTCAGCAGTGTCATCGTGCCGTCGGCCTTGACCACCAGGCACTGGAAAAAACAGAAGCCGAAGGTGTCGTAGCCGGTGAGCCAGTACATGCTCTCCTGGGCGAACAGCAGCATGGCGTCGAGTTTCTCCTCGCGCATGCTGGCTGTCAGTTTCTCCAGGCGGGCGGCGTATTCCTCGCGTTCAAAATGCAGGGCCATGGGCGTCCTCCTTGATGGTGATGGCGGAGATTTGTCGTCCGTAATCAGGTTCATTGCGATGGGTGGATCGCCGGTAGGAATACCAGGCCTCCTCATCGGAATAGGTGCAGTCAGACAGCATATCGGCTCTCAGTCCGGCTTTGCGCAACTTGTCGAGCGTGAACTGTTTCAAGTCAAACAGGGCATGGCCGGGTTTGGTTGAAGCCAGAAAATAGATTTCGTTGGCGAGGTCGCTTTGCAGGAAGCGATCGATGAATTCAGGGCCGACCTCGTAGTTGTCCTGGCTGATCGAAGGGCCGAGGACGGCGACAATGCGCCCCGTATCAGCGCCAAGGCCTTGCATAGCCGCTACTGTGCTTTCAAGAACGCCGTCGAAGGCGCCACGCCAACCGGCGTGGGCTGCGCCGATGACGCCGGCCTCGGGGTCAGCAAACAGCACCGGGCCGCAATCGGCTGTCAGCACGCCAAGCACCAGACCCGGTGTGCTGGTGACCAGTGCGTCGGCCTGTGGCCGTTCATTGCGATTCTCCGGTGTGGCTATCTGGACGCGCGGCGAATGAACCTGATGCACGGTGACCAGCCGGTCAACATCGAGGCCGAACCAGCCGCTGACCCGGGTGCGGTTTTCCATCACATCGGTACGGTTGTCCTTCGAGCCGAGCCCGACGTTCAAGCCGCGGTACAACCCTTTGGAAACGCCACCAGATCGATTGAAAAACCCGTGAGAGATCTGATGGTCTGTCGAAATGCCATCCAACAGTGCGCTCCGCACCGGGCTTGGTGCGCTGCGGTCAACCGTCATGATTTGGTCCTCCCGTGGGCCCAGAGGGCGAGCCGAATCCGCAGATTATACCTGACTGCTTGCAGATGGTGGCCATCCGGGCTCCGTCTGTCAATTGATCAACTCAAGCAGTCTGGGGATCAAAGGGGGCAATTTTGACTGGTTTGCCGCTGATGGCGAGTACCTTGAACAGCGCACCCATGCGGCCTTCGCCCTCGCCGGCGAGGCGGTTGACCGCATCGCGAAGGGTGGCCTGAGTCAAACTGTCACGGCCTGTTCCAAGCGCACCGGCACGTTCCACAATCCCGAGACCGACGAGAAAATCGCCCTGGGTCAGGGGCCTGTGGGCATGGGCGCCGGTTGCTCTGGCTACCTCGGCCAGAACCTGAAAATCCACATGACTTGTCAGGTCTGCCCCGCCCGGGCGGGCCAGTGGCGGATCGAATTCATGTTGGTAAACAGCCTGCAAGGTGTCGCCGAACCCGGTGATCAGGTGTCCATAGTCGATGGTCAATGCAGTACCGCCGTCGCGCACCAGCTTTGCCGCCACAGCTTGCATGACAGCTGATCTTGCTGGCGAGATTTCGAAGATCTCTCCTTCGGGAACACGTGCTTGGTCGATGGGCAGAACCGATGCATCCAGATCACCCGGACCAAGGCCGAACGCCAGTGCTCCTTTCTCGTCGAGCCTCACCACACGCTCGCAAAATCCTTGTGATGTCTTGACGAACTGGCGAATGGGAATAGCGTCGAACAATTCATTGGCGACCATCAGGGTGAACCCTGCCGGGATCTCTTCAAAGGCATCGTGCCAGGTTACGCGCTGCTTGATTCGGACCAGTGTCTGGCGCTGAACGTTGCGCAACCGCTCGCTGGTTTCGACCATGTGAATGGTTGCGCCGGAATGAAGTTCGGGTGCAAGGCGGGCGATCACCCGCAAAGCATCCGACATCAGGGTTCCGCGGCCAGGGCCGATTTCCACGATGCGTGTTTTTGCAGGCGAGCCATGCGCCTGCCAAGCCTGCACCAGGTAAACGCCGACCATCTCGCCAAACAGCTGCGAGATTTCCGGGGCGGTGGTGAAATCGCCGGATTGTCCGAAGGGCTCACGGGTGTGGTAATAGCCGTGATCCGGATCTGCCAGGCAAAGCGCGAAGTAATCCGATATCCGCAGCGGACCCGTTTGCTGGATCAAGTTAACGATTTTCTCTGCAAGCGGCGTCATGGCTGAGACCTTTCCGGGGCTTGCTCAGGCGCGCGATCTGGCGGTGATGACGACCCAGAGGCCTATTGCCAGCATTGGCAATGACAGCACCATGCCCATGGTCAGCCAGCCGCCAGCGAGATACCCGATCTGGACGTCGGGTTCCCTGAAGAATTCGACAAATATACGCGACAGTGCATAGCCTGTCACAAAAAAGCCTGCCACGAGCCCGCGCCGCATCAGGGCCTGGCGGCGGTAGATCAGCCAAGCCAGAACAGCGAGCAGAAGCAAGCCTTCCAGCGCTGCTTCATAAAGCTGGGTCGGGTGACGCGGGAAAGGCCCGCCATTGGGGAAGACGAACGCCCAGGGCACATCGGTCAGTTTGCCCCAGAGCTCGGAATTGATGAAATTGGCCAGCCGGCCGAAAAGCAACCCGACAGGGACAACTGCGCAAACCACATCGAACAGGTTGAAGACCGGGATGCTCCGTTTGTAGGCAAACAGGATCATGGCAACCAGCGTTCCGAGCAAACCTCCGTGGAACGACATTCCGCCATTCCAGATTTCGAATGCACGGACGGGATTGGCTGATACCGCGGCGAAATCATAAAACAGGATATAGCCCATCCGTCCGCCTGCAACGATGCCGACAGTCGCCCAGATCAGAAAGTCGTCGATATCCAGCGCGGTCATGCGTGGGCCACTCGCCGGCCAAAGCCTGTTGTTCTCGACCAGCATGCGGGCATAGCGCCAGCCCAGCAGAATACCAATCACATAGGCGAGACCATACCAGCGCACCTGCACCGGGCCGATAGCGAAGATCACCGGATCAATGTCCGGGAAGGCCATGAGCGACAACAGCGTTGCAGTATGCTCCAATGCGCTTTCCTTCCTGTCTGCCGGGGCTCTTCAATGCTCCCTGATCAGTATAGTCATGGTTTCAAGGCAGGTTTTCTACCCGTTTTCCGTACAGGCTTGCTCCTGTGACATGGCATGCGTGCTTTGCGCAAGCCTTGCGCCGCGTGCTTTGGCTTGCAACTCATCCCTGGAGCGCTTACCTCAAGGGTGTTGACTGCTTACGCGCAACTGCCCGAATTGGACCCGAAACAGGGATGACGAAGATGAACAGCGGATCGAACAGACTTCTCGACGAACTTGCCAAGGTGATGACTGATGCGGCGGGAGCGGCGCAGGGTGTCCGGCGGGAAATGGAAACCGCGATGCGCAGTCAGCTCGAGCGGCTTCTCAATTCCATGGATCTGGTCAAGCGCGAGGAATTCGAGGCGGTTCGCGACATGGCGATCAAGGCGCGCGAAGAGAATGATGCGCTGGCAGCGCGGCTGGATATTCTGGAGCAAAAGCACGCGGACAAGTCTGCAGCGGCCGGTGCTGAAGCCGGAAAATCGTCCGCATCCAAGAAGGCTCAGCCCAAGAACGCCTGACTGGCTGTTTTTACCCACTTTTTTTTACACAGGTTATCCACCGCGCGCCGAGGCTCAAAAAGCCTTATGCGTGAGTCAGTTATGAGTCACGGCGGATTCAGTTTGCTAGCTTGGTCCACAGGCTCGACTGACAAAATGCAGTTGGGGGACTGGCGCTCGGACTCTGCATTTATACACTGATTCTAAATGATGATTCGGAACGGGCGGCAAAATCCCCGGCAGGAGTCGCAAGTGCGGACGCCCCGGGTTGTGGGTGAATCATGCGTAGATGAAGTGGTTGTCTGGTTCGCGTTAGAGCGGTTCGCCAGGCGCTTGAAATGAAGCTAGGTGGGGCATGAATCTCAGTAATTTCGAATTCGAACGGCACTCCAATCCGGTAGACATGATCGAGTTCGTGGCGGCGTCAAACGACTGGACGTTCGAGCGGTCGGGCGAGCACGAGATCGCCATGACGGTCGAGGGGCACTGGACTGATTATCACGTGTCGTTTTCCTGGATGGAGGATTGCGAGGCGCTGCATATCGCCAGCGCGTTCGACATCAAGGTTCCCGATGTTCGCGTTACCGAGGTGATGAAGCTTTTGTCGCATGTCAACGGACAGGTGCTGATGGGGCATTTCGATTTGTGGCAGCAGGAGCATGTGATCATTTTCCGGCAGTCGCTGCTGCTGGCCGGTGGTGCCGAGCCGACCAACCGTCAGGTCGAGGTGCTGTTGTCGAATGCGCTGGATTCCTGCGAAGCCTATTTCCAGGCTTTTCAGTTTGTCGTCTGGTCCGGGATGGATGCCAAATCGGCGGTCACGGCGGTGATGTTCGAAACCCAGGGTGAGGCGTAAAATGATTTCTCCCGCCAGCCCTCTTGTTCTTGTCGGCGCGGGTAACATGGGCGGCGCCATGCTCAATGGCTGGCTTGATGCGGGAATGGATCCGGCTGCAATCGTTGTTATCGATCCCAAGCCATCAGAGACGATGGCAGCCCGGCTGGCTACTGCCGGGGTTCGTTGCGAGAGCTCTGCGCCTGAGGGATTGACCGCCGGCGTTCTGATGCTGGCGGTGAAGCCGCAGATCATGGACTCCGTACTTGAGGTGTTGACGAGCCTTGTCGGCCCCCAGACAGTTAATCTGTCGATCGCTGCGGGCAAGACCATTGCCTATTTCGAGGAGCGGCTCGGCGGCGCAGTCGTCCGCTCTATCCCGAACACGCCAGCCATGGTTGGTCGCGGCATTACCGGCGCGGTCGCCAATGCGGCTGTCAGTGCGGAAGCCAAGGCCGAGATCGACCGGTTGCTGTCGGTCTGCGGTCCTGTCGAATGGGTCGAGGATGAAGCCCTGATCGATGCCATAACTGCAGTATCGGGCAGTGGCCCGGCCTATGTTTTTTATCTTGTCGAGTGCATGGCAGAGGCAGGGCGCAAATGCGGTCTGCCGGCGGACCTCGCCATGCGCCTGGCACGCGCGACCGTCACGGGGGCTGGTGAATTGATGCGCCGGTCTCCTGACGGCGCCGCAACCTTGCGGCAGAACGTCACCTCTCCCAATGGCACGACCGCTGCGGCGCTGTCGGTGTTGATGGATGAGGATGGCATCCAGCCCCTGTTTGACAAAGCCCTGCGCGCGGCGGCTGACCGCTCCCGCGAACTTGCCGGCTGAGCGATCCGGACTCGGAGTATGCCCATGAGCGAGACCATTAGCTGGAACGATTTCGAGAAGGTCGACATCCGTACCGGAACCGTGATTTTCGCCGAGCCTTTTCCAGAAGCGCGCAAGCCGGCGATCAAGATGCGGATCGATTTCGGGCCCGAGATTGGCGAGAAGAAATCCTCGGCTCAGATCACCGAGCACTATTGCTCCGAAGAACTGGTCGGCCGACAGGTGATGGCGGTGGTCAATTTTCCGCCACGCCAGATCGGGCCGTTCATGTCGGAAGTGCTGACGCTCGGATTTCTCGACGATGAGGGCGCTGTGGTGCTGGCGTCGGTCGACAAGGCGGTGCCTAATGGCGCCCGGCTGATGTGACTGCGGCGAGCCTGATTGATTGTCCGCCCGCATTATGCAGGCAGACGCACCGTTGCACGCAAGCCCCCCATAGCGCTGTCGGACAGCATGACGTCACCGCCATGGCTGCGGGCAATGTCGCGGACGATGGCCAGTCCAAGGCCGGTTCCGGTCTCGTCCTGATTGCGTGCGGCATCCAGACGATAGAATGGCCGGAACACATCCTCGCGTGCGTCAGCTGGAATCCCGGGCCCATCGTCATCGATCGCGATGGTGAGCCATCGGCCTCGATTGCTTGCCACGATTGAGACTTCATCGGCGTGCCGGCAGGCGTTGGAGACCAGATTGGTCAACAACCGGGTGAAGGCGTTCGGCCGGACATTGATCTCATCATCGCCCTCCACCGACACGGTTACCGTCGTGCCGCGAAGGCGGCCGTCGGCGGCAATCTTTTCGATGACGCTGTTCAGGCTGACCGTACCGACATCTTCCTCGGCTTCACCACGGGCGAAAGACAGGTAACTGTCGAGCATCGACTGCATGTCGTCGATGTCCTTGTTGAGGTCGTCCATTTCTGGGCCATCGCCAACCAGCGCAAGCTGCAGCCGGAACCGGGTGAGGATGGTGCGCAAATCGTGGCTGACGCCCGAGAGCATGGCGGTGCGCTGCTCGAGCTGGCGCTCGATGCGTTCGCGCATCTTGATGAAGGCGAGGCCGGCGCGGCGAACTTCATCGGCGCCGCGGGGACGGAAGTCGTCAGGCATGCGCTGACCCTTGCCAAAGCTTTCCGCCGCCTGGGTCAGTTGCAGGATCGGCCTGACAAGGCCGCGCAGGAACAGGATGGCGATGGCCAGCAGCACCAGCGATGTACCGACCATCCACAACAGGAAGATATGGGTGTTGGAGGCATAGGCCTGGCTGCGTTTTGCAAAGACCCTGAGGATCTTGTCCTCAAGCTTGATCCGCACCTCGACAATGTTTGAATTTCCGACGGTGTCGATCCAGAAGGGCAGACGGATCTGTCGGGTGATTTCCTCCGACAGGATCTGGTCAAGGATCGAGAAAAACGGCTTTGGCCGCGGGGCGGGCAAGTCGCCGGGCGGTTCGATGGCTATGTTCAGCTCCAGCCGCTCACGGGCGATACGGATGATCTGATCATAGCCTGTGTCTTGCGGGAAGGTGGCGAGCACATCGATGATGGCGGCGATGTCGCGGGTGACTGCCATGGAGAGGCGCTGGGTGACAGTCTGCCAGTGCCGTTCCATGAAGACAAAGGCGATCACCGATTGCAGTAGCACCATTGGAATGATGATGATCAGCAGCGCGCGGGCATAGAGCCGGGTCGGGATGCGCTTGGTGAACCAGCGCGTGAAGCGGCGGAAGCCGTTCGGCGGATAGCGTTCATATTCCCTGCGGATGGAGTCCATGCTGGTCATGTCGGTGTGCCTGGTTGCCTCTCCTCGGGCGGTGCCTGTCACGGCGCGCGCCTCGCCCTTTATAATCAAGCGGAAGGGCAAAGAGCTACAGCCCGGTTCGGGAAAACGATCATTGCATTGAACAACCGGTCCGGCGAGGCCGGTGCGCGGAGTTTTTTATCGACTTAGCCTGTGAATGAGCCAGCCATGAAAAAAGCCCCGCGATCGCGGGGCTTTTCTTGTCTGCCTAAGGCCTGTTGGACTTCGTTTGTGCTGTCTCGAGTGATCAGGCTGCTCTGGCGCTGCGGGGCGCAACCTGAGCCGTGCTGCTGGCTGAGCCAACATCAAACTGCTCAATCATGCCTGCGAGTTTCTTGGCACTGCCGGCAACCCTGTGCATCACAGCATTGGCTTCCTCGACCATGGCTGCGTTTTGCTGCGTGACCTGATCCATCTGGTTGATCGCGCCGTTGACTTCGCTGAGGCCGGTTGTCTGTTCCCGTGCGGCAGTCGCGATGGAGGCGATATGATCATTGATCGCGACAACCTGCTCGGAGATCGTGCCCAGGGCTTCGCCGGTCTCATTGACCAGATGCACGCCGCTTGACACTTCGGTACCTGATTTGGTGATCAGTTCCTTGATGTCCTTGGCAGCGCTTGCCGAGCGCTGGGCCAGTTCGCGGACTTCCTGGGCGACCACGGCAAAGCCTTTTCCTGCTTCCCCGGCGCGAGCTGCTTCAACGCCTGCGTTGAGCGCCAGCAGATTGGTCTGGAATGCAATTTCGTCGATCACGCTGATAATCTTGGAAATTTCACCCGATGCCGATTCAATGCGTGACATGGCGTCAACCGCATTGGAGACAACGCCACGGGAATTGACGGTGCTGGTCTGCGCCTTTTCGGCCATGTCCCGGGCTTCTTCAGCGCGGCTTGCCGAGCTTCGAACTGTTGCTGTGATCTCGTCGAGCGCAGCGGAGGTTTCCTCAAGCGCGGCTGCCTGCTGTTCGGTGCGGCGTGCCAGATCATCTGTCGCAGCCTGCATTTCCGATGCGCCGGAATTGATTTCGTGGGTTTCGCCACTCAATTCCGTCATGGTTTGGCTCAGGCGCTCGGCTGCGTGATTGAAATCAGTGCGCAGTTTTTCGAATTCGCCGGAGAAGGGATGCTCAAGCCTCACCTGCAAATTGCCATTGCTGAGTTCGCTCAAGCCTTTGCCCAGTTCGGCAACAGCTGATTCGACCTCTTGGTCATTGGCAGTCTTTTCTGCTTCCCTGCGCTGGCGTTCTCCATCGGTTTCTTCACGGTTGCGCTGGGAGTCTGCCTCAAGTGTACGCTTTTCGACCGCACCATTGCGCAGAATCGTTAAAGAGCGAGCCAGAGAGCCGATTTCGTTGCGCTGCCCCTCGCATGGAACCTCAATGTCGAGATTGCCGTCGGCGAGTGCCGTGGCGACAGCAGTCAGGCGCGGAATACCGCCCAGAACCTGCCTGGTGACGAAGGCTGCTATAACGGTCGCAGCCAGCAGAACGAGAATGGCGACGATGCCGATGGTCCAGGCGAGCTGGCTGGCCATCGCGTCGATGTCTGCCGAGCGTACGCCGGCGTATAGGATGCCGATGGTTTCCCCTGTTGGAGAATAGATCGGTTCATAGATGGTGTAGTAGGGGGTTCCCAGGATCACCGCTTCACCACGGAACGTCTTGCCGTTGGTCAGGATCGGGTAAACCGCGCCCTTCTGGCCCAGTTGCGTTCCCACGGCACGGTTGCCGTCCGGCTTGATGATGTTGGTCGTCTTGCGCCAGAAGTCCTTGGTCTCTGCGTCCCAGGCGAAGATCGTCGCGGTCTGGCCGGTCATGCGGCCGATCGTGTCGATCATCTCATGACTTTCGAACCCGGTCGGGATCGTTTCCATCTCAATGCGCTTGACGTTGCCGTCTTTGGCCCAGGTCACAGTGGTACCTGGAAGATCGCGTGCGACAATTGTCGCTGCGGTACGCAGGCTGGTATTCTGGCTCTCGATTGCCTGTTCCTGAATACGGTTGGAGATATTGGCGTTGACCGCCAGTTCCACGACACCAAGCGCGATGAGAAGAATAGTGATGGTCATCACAGTGACAGTTTTGACCAGTCCAAATTTTGAAAATATTGACATGATTTTCCCCAACGTTTGGGAGAAAAGTAATTGGCAATGGTTAATGATTATATATTCGAGTCCAGAGAATCCTAAAGGCAGCAATTCGGGGTCGGGTGATTGTTCGGGCGAACAATACGCGGCACGGCTTCATTCAGAGTTTTCAAATGGACCTTCAGTGCTCTCTTGAGGGGCAAGTGTATTGGCAGCCTGTATTGCCCTATACCTTGGTCTCGACGCTCAGGCGGTAGCCAATGCCGCGCACGGTCTGCAGCCAGACCGGGTTGGCGGGGTCATCCTCGATCTTGCGGCGCAGGCGGTTGATCTGCACATCGATGGTGCGCTCGCCAACTTCGATGTCTGCGCCGACGAGTTCATGGCGCGGCACGGTGTCGCCGGCGTTTTCAGCGAAGGTGACCATGATCTCGCGTTCCCTGTCCGTCAGCCGCACCATCTCGCCGGATCTCTTCAGTTCTCGACGGGCGATGACGAAGGTGAAGGGGCCGAACACCACTTGTTCCACCTTTGGGGGCGAAGGCTGCCCGCCGCGCTTGAGGATGTTGTTGATCCTGAGCACCAGTTCTCGCGGATTGAAGGGCTTTGCCAGGTAATCATCGGCGCCGGCTTCAAGGCCGTCGATCCGGGCTTCGCCTTCCGCCAATGCGGTCAGCATCAGGATCGGCACGGTCTTGAGCTCGCGCAAGGAGCGGGTCAGCGATAATCCACTTTCGCCGGGCATCATCACGTCAACAATAAGGAGGTCGAAATCTATACCTTCGAGCTTGCGGCGGGCTTCGTTGGCGTCAGCGGCGGTGGTGACGCGAAATCCCTGTTCGGAAAGATAGCGTGAGAGCAGGTCACGGATGCGGGTGTCGTCATCAACAACGAGCAGGTGGGCCGCATCATCGTCCGGCAAGGGGTTTGTCATCGCTCTTGTCCCTCTGTGGTGTCGTCCTGATCTGCCGCCGCTCCACGTGTGAGGGGGTTTATCATGCCGGAAAGGAACGTTTTGACCGCCGCACGTTCACTTTCTCCCAATCCTTCAAGTGCATGGGCGATGCGGCAAGACTGTGGCCGTGCCAGCGCCAAGGCGAGTTCGCGTCCGCGGTCCGTGGGGAAGAGGCGGCGTTGCCTGCGGTCTTCGGGGCCGGCGACCTGGGCAATGTAGCCTGAATCGATCAATTGTTTGAGTACCCTGGCAAGCGATTGCTTGGTGATCTTGAGTGTATCGAGCAAGGCTGCCACCGTCAGGCCGGGCTCGCGGTTGACGAAGTGGACAACGCGGTGATGGGCGCGTCCAAAGCCGGAGGTGTCGAGGATCGCGTCGGGATCGGAAATGAAATCGCGGTAGGCGAAAAACAGCAACTCGATAATCTCGAAATCAATGCCGTCGGTCTCCTCCATCGGGCGGGTGAGAATATCCTCGGATTCGGATTTGATTTCGCCGGCACGGCTCATGGCGACTTTTCCTTTCAAATATGTCAGCTATGTTGACATAAATTGGCGCAATTGCTAGCTTTGAATTGCGCGCGAGGCAAACTGGCCTTGCCCTCCGGCTTGCCAATGCCCGTTTCTGGCGCCCAATTCCGGCGCTTGCCCCACGGTCACCGACACCGGCTTCAGACAACCATTATCATGGCGGCATACCGCCTGGAGGAAACGCGATGGCGTCGGTACCTTTTGACCAGCTCGAAGGCGAAATCTGGTTCAATGGCGAGTTCGTGCCGTGGAAAGATGCGAAAGTCCACGTTCTGACCCACGGACTGCATTATGCCAGTGCGGTGTTTGAGGGTGAGCGCGCCTATGGCGGCGAGATCTTCAAGCTGACGGAACATACCGAGCGGCTGCACACGTCGGGTGAAATTCTCGGTTTCAAAATTCCCTATAGCGTCGCCGAGATCGATCAGGCCTGCATCGAGCTGCTGGCGCGTCAGGGATTTGAGGACGCCTATGTCCGTCCAATCGCTTGGCGCGGATCGGAAATGATGGGTGTGTCCGCCCAGAAGAACAAGATCAATTTGGCCATCGCCATCTGGCAGTGGCCGAGCTACTTCAAGCCGGAAGAGCGGATGAAGGGCATTCGCCTCGATATTGCCGAGTATCGCCGGCCGGACCCGCGTACCGCGCCGTCGCGCTCCAAGGCGGCTGGCCTTTACATGATCTGCACGCTGTCCAAGCACCGCGCCGAAGAACGTGGCTATGCGGATGCGCTGATGCTTGACTGGCGCGACCAGGTGGCGGAAGCCACCGGCGCCAACGTGTTCTTTGTCAAGGATGGCAAGATCCACACGCCGACACCTGATTGTTTTCTGGATGGCATCACCCGCCGAACGGTTATCGGGCTGGCCAAAAAGCGCGGCTACGAGGTGATTGAGCGGGCGATCCTGCCGGAAGAACTTGATGGCTTCGAGCAGTGCTTCCTGACCGGCACGGCCGCCGAAGTCACGCCGGTATCTGAAATCGGGCCGCATAGCTTCAAGGTTGGCGAGATCGCCCAGAATCTGGTCAACGACTATATGGCCGAAGTGCAGCCGAAAAAGGCTGCCGCCGAGTAAACAACTCCTGACGGTATGAAAAAGGCGGCGTCCCGTTGGGGAGGCCGCCTTTTTCGTTTGTGGAAAACTGTCTTACTTCTTCATGTTGCTCATCACCATGCCGACGATGCCGGCCAGTACTCCGCCGCCGGCCACGCCGCCGACCACATCACCAAGCACGCCCGACAGCGATCCCATGTCGCCGCCTAGAGCGCTCAGCAGCACACCGCCACCTACGCCGCCGACAGCGCCAATGATGGAGCGGCCGACCGGACTCAAAGCTGCCTGCTTTAATGCGGCGCCGACCGCATTGCCGCCGATCGCGCCGCCGACAAGTTGTATAATAATGGGAAGAAGAGCTTCCATTTGATACAATCCCTCTTGTTGCTTGCTGCATTTTAAAGAACAGCAGCTAAATATGGACGGTGAAAAACAGCCAAAGTCAATTGCAGCCTGTTGATAGAGGATATCATTACTTGACAGCTTCGCCGATACTGCCGGGAGAGATTTGGTTGTATTTCGTGGATTCAAACAGGGCGCGGACGTTGCCTTAGCCAAAGCCTTCGTCAAAGCCTTTGCCACGGTGCCGCCGAACGATGATTGCAGTCTGACGGTCACGGGTAACCGGTTGATAGTCCACGCGGGCGAACAAGGCTTCTTGTGGGAGCACGGATCATGTCTGGCCGAAACTGTTGACTGATGAGCGTAATGCTGCATATCTTGCCGCAAAGCTCGCGTATTTAGTGCCGTTTAATGCAATACTATGCGCAGTATGTGCGTATAAATCTGATTTATGGTGATTTTCGTGCGTCTGGATGAGTTTGACCGCAAGCTGCTTCGGCTTTTGCAAAGTGACGGACGGCTTACCAACAATGAATTGGCGCAGAAGATCAACCTGTCAGCCTCGCAATGCTCACGCCGGAGAACACGGCTGGAGCAGGAGGGGTATATCAAGGGGTACAGGGCCGAACTTGACGGTGAAATGCTTGGTGTGGGTATCGTCAACCTGATCACTGTGACGCTGGCAACGCACAATCGCGACAATGCCCAACGCTTCGCCCGTCTGGTCGGTGGTCTCCCGGAAGTTCTGGAAGCCTATTCGCTGACCGGCGAAATGGACTACATCATCAAGGTGGTGACTCCCGATCTGCGCAGTCTTTCGGCCTTCGTCAGTGATGTGCTGCTGCCGCATGAATCGGTCCAGCAGGTCAAAACCGCAATTGTGCTTGATACCTTGAAAGAGGGCGGGGGACTTCCAGTTTAGGAGCAGGGCCCGGTTGCGCGAAATACAGGTTCGGAGCGGTTTCTTCGCGTAAGCATCGCATGCGACAGCCAAGTTTTTCTGACCGGAGTGGAACGAGATCCCGGTTGAAACGTTCCGATGACTGGCTCATCGGCCATATCCAAGAGTACGAACCGAACCAAGAGGGCGCTAGAATCAGAATGGATGAACTAATGGCGACTGCATCCGAATCCCAGTTGGGGCAAATGTTAGGCGGCTTTGGGGACGCGTTCGACGGCCTTCAGATATTGGTTGTTACATACGCATTCTCTGTGATTGGCGCGATACTTATCCTCATTGTCGGCTGGACCGTTTCCCGGCTGCTGGGACGCTGGGTGCGAAGTCTGCTTACCAGAACGCGCCGGATAGACCCGACTGTGGTCGGATTTTTCTCGGTATTTGTCCGGTATGCGGTTCTGGTGGTTGTTGTCATCATGGTGCTCGGCCAATTCGGGGTGCAGACTGCTTCGATTGTCACCGCACTGGGTGCTGCCGGACTGGCAATCGGTCTGGCACTGCAGGGGACGCTCCAGAACATTGCCGCAGGTATCATGCTGCTGGTTTTGCGGCCGTTCCGGGTTGGCGAATATATTGACGCCGGAGGTATTTCCGGCACGGCTGAGGAGATCGGGCTGTTTGCCACCGAACTGAAGACGCTCGATGGCTTGTACCGAATGGTACCGAATTCGCTGTTGTGGAACGTGCCGGTGACGAATTACTCGCGGCAGCCTGAGCGCCGATATGATCTGGTTGTCGGTATCGGCTACGAGGACGACATCGACAAGGCACAGTCGGTTCTCATGGATCTGGCCATTGCGGAGAAACGGATTCTGACTGAACCCGAACCCTGGACCTTCGTGTCGGAACTTGGCGACAGCGCGGTGTCTGTGACCCTGCGCTACTGGACAAAATCTGCCGACTGGTGGAACACCAGCCGGGACATGACCAAGGCCGCCAAGATAGCCTTTGACGAAAACGGCATCTCGATCCCGTTCCCGCAGATCACCTATTCCGGCTTGCTGCCGGTGGAGAAGGAAAGCGAAAGCGTCTAAGAAGCCTTTCTCAGAATGAGCCTTTTCCGGTTCAGCTCCATCAAGCACAGGCGTCGTGAGTGATATCTCAAGCCTGCGCGCTCACTTTGCGGCTTTCGGGTCGAATAACGGGATCGATTATCATGGGAAATCTGCAAGCGGGGATCATTCCCGTCACTCCCTTCCAGCAGAATTGCACGGTGCTGTTTGATCAGGATACCAAATCAGGTGTGGTGATTGATCCGGGCGGAGATGTCGATGTGATCCTGCAAACGATCGCTGAGAATGGCCTGACCATCGAAGCGATCTGGCTGACGCACGGACATATCGACCATGCCGGTGGCGCTGACGAATTGCGCGAGAAACTTGGCGTCAAGATCATCGGTCCGCATGAGGCAGATCTGCCGTTGTTGTCGGGGCTTGAGGATCAGGCCAAGATGTTCGGGCTGGATATGGAGGTGCGCAATCTCACGCCTGACCAGTGGCTGAACGATGGCGACAAGGTGTCGTTTGGCACACATGAGTTCGAGGTGTTTCACACACCGGGCCATGCGCCGGGTCATGTGATCTATTACAATCGCGCCGAGGGGTTCGCGCATCTGGGCGATGTGTTGTTTGCCGGCTCCATCGGTCGCACAGACCTGCCGGGCGGCGATCACCAGACGCTTCTCAATTCGATCCGCGACAAGGTGTTTCCCCTGGGCGATGAGGTCGGCTTCATCTGCGGTCATGGACCGGGCGGAAAGATCGGCGACGAGCGCCGCACCAACCCGTTCCTCAAGGGTTTGTAGGCGAGCTCCTTCAGGCGATTATGGCTCGTCAGCGCTTATGCAAAAGGCCGCCGCGATTTCTCGCAGCGGCCTTTGTTTTCAATGCGACAGATCAGCTGGCGCGACGCATGGTCTGAGCCATCTTGCCGAGGTCGTGACCGGCTGAGGCGGCGTTTGAGATCTTGAAACTGCGGATCAGTTCCAGCAGGCCTTCGGTGTCGTTTGCCAGCACTTCAGCCGAGGCCGTCGTCTCTTCTGCCATGGCGGCATTCTGTTGCGTCACCAGATCCAGCTGGTTCATTGACGACGAGATGCCGCGCAAGGTCGTGTCCTGTTCCGTGGCGGAATGGGCGATGTCAGTGACGATCTTGTTTGCCGCTTTGATCTGGTCTGAAATCCGCTTCAGCGCCGCGCCCGCCTCTCCGACGAGTTGCACGCCGTTCTGGACCTGCCCGGAAGAATTGGAGATCTGGCTCTTGATTTCCTTGGCAGCCGCTGCCGAGCGTTGGGCAAGTTCGCGGACTTCCTGAGCCACCACCGCAAATCCCTTGCCGGCTTCACCGGCGCGTGCCGCTTCGACACCGGCATTGAGCGCGAGAAGGTTCGTCTGGAAGGCGATCTCGTCAATGACACCGATGATCTTGGTGATTTCGGCTGAGGACTGCTCGATGCCGCTCATTGCGCCAATGGCTTCAGCCACGATGGTGTCCGACTTGGTTGCCTCACCACTGATTGATGTCACCTGCTTGGCGGCCTCATGGGCGCCTTCTGCGGTCTGGCGGACTGCCACAGTCAATTCGTCAAGGGCCGCCGACGTCTCCTCAAGGCTTGCCGCCTGGCGCTCGGTGCGCTGTGACAGTTCATGGGAAGCGCGGCGGATTTCTTCCTTCGAGCCGCCGATGTCGATGCCTTTGGCATTTACCTTGGCCATGGCTGCTTCGAGAAGCGACAGTGCTTCGTTGAAGTTGTCGCGGAGGGCGGCATATTTCGGACCAAGATCGGCACAACGCACAGTCAGATCGCCAACGGCCAGGACTTTCAATGCGTCCCCGATGGTCGTGACAACGCGTGCCTGCTGGTCTGCCTGGTCCCGCTGCATCTCGGTGTTCTGCTGGCGTTCGTTGTCGAGGTCGCGGCTTTGCTGTTCCTGGCTGCGGGCCATCTCATGGCGCTCACGAACCTTCTGCTGCAGCGCCTTGGTGGCCTGTGCCATCTGGCCGACTTCGTTGCCCATGTCGGTGTGGGGAATTTCGATGCTCACATTCTCATCGGCTACGGCTTCAAGCGCATCGTGAATGGCTGTCAGAGGCTTGGAAATGCCGCGGATGACGAAGAATGCTGCGGCGATACCGAGGCCGAACACGGCCACGCCGATCGACAGGGCTTTCCAGACCGAGGCACGGACCTGGGCTGCCAGATCATCAATGTAGACGCCGGTGCCGATGACCAGGTTCCATGGCGCGAACGGCGCCGAATAGCTGGCTTTCGGGAACAGTTCGCCGCTCTTGTCGCCGGGCTTCTCCCAGACATACTGGGTGCGTCCGCCGCCGGTCTTGGAGATGGCGATGATGTCGTCAAACAGCATATTGCCCTGCTTGTCGACGAAGCCCTTCTTGTTCTGACCAACCAGACCGGCGCTGGGATGGAAACGCATGGTGACGTCGGTATCGAGCCCGAAGAAATAACCGTTCGGCTCATAACGGAGACCAGTGAGCAGGTTGTAGGCCTGCGTCTGTGCCTCTTCCTGCGTCAGTTCACCGGCAACTTCCTTGGCATGATAAATCTTGAGAACAGACATGGCCGTGTCCACCTGCGTGCGCAACATGTCGTAGCGCTCGGTATAGATGGATTCGGAGGCCGACTTGATCTGGAAATAGGACACAGCAGAGAAGGCCACCATGAGGGCGCCGATCAGCATGAACAATTGATGGGAAATCTTAAGGTTTTTCATTGGCGTTTCTCTTGGTGAACGCGAAACCGTGAGCAGGTTTCTCTATTGCGAGCAATTTGCAAAAGCTAATGTAGCATCGACAAAAATGAGGTATCCACCAGATAGGCCCAAACCCTTAATTGGTTGTGAACCATGCAACCCAAGAATTATTACGTCTAACCGTTTTTTTCGCACCGGCAGTATCGCGTTCCTGAAGGGGAATTGTTTCGGCAGTCACATCAATAAGAAAACCGGCCGTCGCTGGGCGAGGCCGGTTTTCCTGGTCAGGATACAGCGATTGCGAGACCTGATCAGTTGACGACGCAGAAGTGGTCGCGCCCGTCATAGCCGCGATAGGTGCCGGTTGCGGCATTGAAGGAGCGGTACTGGTTTGAGCAGTAGCGGAACCAGGACTGGCTCCAGGGCTCATAGTTGCCACCGCCGTTGATCGCCCGCGGTGCGGTTCGCTGACGGTAAATTACTCGCGGGTTGTTGCTGTTTGCAATGGCTCCGCCAATGATGGCTCCAGCGCCAAGTCCGATAATACCAAGAATAAGGGCGTCGCTGTTATCGTCATGGCGTTGACTACGGTGTCCACCATCATGCCGCCGGGGAGATGTGTAACGGCGGTCATAGTCCCCAATACGTTGCTCTTGGTGCCGGTAGCCACGGTCACCGGCCTGGGCTGTGGTTGATGTCAGCGGCGCGAATGCGGTGATGGCAGTGAGTAGCGAGATGCTGAGCTTCTTTGCGATCATATTCATCGGAATGTCCTTCACGGTTGGCGTATCTTGCAGCGGCCGGTGCTTCCGGCTTGCATGAACCCTATCCAGATCAAGCTGAACGTCGGCTGAACGAAATGATATTCTAAATGTTTGTCAAAACCCTGACAGGCGTCAAATACGGTAAACCAAAAAAGCCCGGCGAATGCGGCGCCGGGCTTTCATATGTGTTGTAATTTCGTCGATCAGGCGAGGCGCAGATTGACCGCTTTCGGTCCCTTGCCGCGGCGATCGGGCTCGGTATCAAAAGTTACCTTCTGGTTTTCTTCCAGACCGGTCATTCCCGAAGCCTGCACTGCGGAGATGTGAACAAAGATGTCCGCACCGCCATTGTCGGGCTTGATAAAGCCGAAGCCCTTGTCGACGTTGAAAAATTTTACGGTACCAGTTTCGCCCATGCTGTCAGGTCCTTTGGTTGCCTCCCGGTCTCCACTCGGTTTTCCGGTCGGCGAGCATCATGTCATATCCCGCATTTGCGCGAGGGTTATGGCAGGCAGTTTTTGAAGTGTTTGGAAAGGTCCTGATTGTAACGGCTTCGCCCCTTCACGCGCTTTGGCGTGTGGGCTCTTGTTGAAGTCGTCCGAAGTTTTTTGTGCGGCTTCGGCGCGCATGATTCTGGTCTTCCCGTGTTCGCAAATTGCCCGAACGCATCAAAGATGATTGGTTTGTTGGAAATTGGCAAGCAAAAGTTTGATGACGCCTGCCAGTCCACGTTGCCGGTCTTGACCGGACCACCAACGGTGATCCGGTCAAGCGTGCTCGATTACTCGACGATCGCGATTTCGGTGGCTTCAGTGGTGCCATCGTTGAACATGATCATGACGGTCTTGCCGGCTTCGATGCCTTCGAGCTCAACGCCTTCGGCAACGGTGTAAACTTCACCGGATTCAAGTTCGACGGTGCTTGCAGCCTGGTCAAATGTCTTGACGACGCCTTCGATTTCGCCAGCGAAGGCGGTCGAGAGCATGGCTGCGGATGCGAATGCGATTGCAACGATCTTTTTCATGTTGTTTTCCATAGGTTGTTACCCGATCGGCAACCGGTTGGCAGAGGTGCCAGACTGAAGTCGGTTGCAGCGGGACGGCGCTCATATGCGCCAGCTTCAAGGTCCGCGCAAGCGGTAGAAAGATATATTTTTCAAGGCTGAAAGCGGCTTAATTTTGCCATGATCCGATCAGATCGATTTGGCTTTTTCTCCAGCTTCCTGCCTTGAAACCGGCAGGCCTGAGCAGACGGATTTCCGTCCGGACAGGCCGTGGAAATCATTCCACCACGCTGACTGCGGTGGCGTCTGTGGTGCCGTCATCGTAGGTAATGACCACTTTGCCGCCGGGCTGCAGGGCGTCGAGCTGGACGCCATCGGCGACGTGAAACGCCTCGCCGCTTTCCAGAACGATTATCTTGGTGGCTGGATCATAGTTGGTGACCACGCCTGCAACTTCAGCTGCGTAGGCGGCGCCTGCCAGGCCGAGCACGGAAGCGGCGGTGATAATGATCTTTTTCATGGTGATGTCTCCCTTGTTTTGCCTGCACCGGTAGTGGTGCTTGCAGGACAGAACCTGAGGGTGACGGAGACTTTTCGCAAATCACTTGGCGTAAATAAAATCAACAATATCAATGACATATTGTTGCCATATTGTGGCGAAAATCCGCTTTGAACAGCGCGCTTCACGGGCGCAATGTTGCAAATTACCGACGGATCAAGGCGTTCGTATCGCCCCGGTTCCGCCCGGATTATGGCAGGCTTGCGGCCCCACTCATGCAGGCCTGATCACGAACCGCCGCATATAATGTGTAAAAGGCATCAGGATGCGGGTTTTGGTCTCAGCATGGGCCCGATTTCGGCCAGCAGAATGGCCAGGAATATCAGCATGCCGCCGGCATAGCCCAGCGCCGGGATCTGCTCTCCGAGGATAACAGCACCAAAAAGGGCTGCGAAAAGCGACTCCGTTGACAGGAAAATCGCGGCTTGCGGTGCAGAGGTGTAGCGCTGCCCGATGACTTGCAACGTGAAGGCCAGTCCGGTCGCGAACACGCCGGCGAACAGGATTTCCGGAAGGGTGGCAACGATTGCGGCAAAGTCGATGGTCTCGCTTGCCAGCCCAACACCAAGGCCCAGCACAGAGGTCAGCGCGAACTGCACGAAGGACAATGTCAGCGGGCGTCCGCTTGGGCCGACATAGCGTCCGACCAGAATAACCTGAAGCGCCCACATCACGGCGCAGGCGATGGTGAGAAAATCTCCGTTATTGAGGGTGACCAGAGAGCCGCCAGCGAGCATCCAGATTCCGATGAACGTCATCAGCACCGCCGGCCAGATTACCGGATGTGGTCGCTGGCCAAGCACCAGCAGCGTGATGAAGGGGACAAACACCACGTACAATCCGGTCAGGAAGCCTGAATTGGTCACGGTGGTGAAGAGCAGGCCTACCTGCTGCAATCCCATGCCCAGAAACAACACCAGCCCGGTCAGCGCAAAACCACGGAGATGAACCACCGAAACCGGCGTGGCCGCCTTGCGCGATTCCATCCAGGCAAAGGGGGCCAGCAGGATGGTGGCGACGAGAAAGCGCATGCCGATGAAAAGGAAAGGCCCGATATTGTCCATCGCGGTCGACTGGGCAACAAAGCCTGCTCCCCAGGTGGCGCCGGCGATGAGAAGCAGCAGATTGGCAAGATAACGCGGCATGGAAAGGTCCGGAAAAAGAGGTGTCACGGACGGCTAGCAGGTGCATTGGCAGGGAGCAAGGGGAGGCCCGCCGGAGGAAGAGCAGGACCGATCAATCCGGCTGTTGGTGAAGGGTGGCTACGCCGGACCAAGCAACCAAAACGTCGGTCCTGGTCGACGGCAAAAATGGGCGGGAAGTGTGAATTCGCTGCAACTGCGCAGAGGTTATCGCAATTTGCGAAAGCGGACATCCATGCGACGGAGATTTACATCCCTGATGTTGCGTCGCCGCATGACCGCTCCGAGCCCAAGCTGCCGGTATTTCGCGGCGAAGCATACGACGGCTTTGGACCGAATTCGGCGTCCGCTGTACGCCGCGCCGAATAATGGCTTGATTGAGCCCTGCATTATTGCCAAACTTGAACCACCGGCGGTCTGCTTCGGGGATGCCGGTGCAATGATGTCGCAAGCCTTTGCGGCAACCAGTTTATGATATTGATGTACGGCACGGTGAGTTGGACCTTCGCAATCCTGTTTCGATCCCCGGAAAGGACCCCGCGCATAGCGGCAATTGGGTTTTTTCCGGCAAAAAGGCGCGTTTTGGCCCCTTGAATAGAGTGTATTTGAAGTGAGCAGCGTGTTTTTGAGAAAAGTATCCGCGTTCTCAGAGAGAATGTACACGCGAATGGCGGGCAACGTTCGTTCAAATCTAGCCCTGGCTTTTCGCCGGCGCGCCCGCCGCAAGTCCGGTCCGGTCATCTCGTCGCTTCTTGTTTGGGAAATGATTCTGGTTTCCGCATTGGGTGGGCTGATTTCAATTGCATTGCTGGACGCGGCCGTTGCCGCGAACAGAGGCAGCTATTCCGAGGTGATTGTCCGGATCTTCGATGTTCTTACACGGCTCGGCAAGTCGGATTGGATCTTGATCCCGTCAGGTGTTGCGCTGATCGCCCTGATACTGGTCAGCACCGGATCCCTTTCACGTCGTGCCAAGGTCCGAATGTTCCGCTGGAACGTGGCGCTGAGCTATATTTTTATCGGCGTCGGTCTGCCGTCGCTGATCGCAACCCTGCTCAAGCGGATTATCGGGCGGCCGCGGCCCCATCTTTTCTCCGAGCACGGCCTGTTTGATTTCCACCCCTTCTCCGCTGATGCCAGCTTTGCCAGCTTTCCCTCTGGCCATGCGACCACCATCGGCGCGATGGCGATGGTGATGTCGTTGCTGGCGCCGCGTTTCCGTCACGTGTTTCTTGTCATTGGTGTTGTGGTTGGTTTCAGTCGCGTCGGCCTTGGCGCACATCACCCCAGCGATGTCATCGTCGGCTTGCTGTTTGGCGCCACAATGGCCTATGTCGTGGCCAAGCTGTTTGCCGCTCACAGCCTGTTGTTTCTCGACACCCCGGGAACCGTGCGGATCGCCGTCCGGCCTGCTTTTCGATTGCGCAGGTATTTCGAATAGGGCAAACACGACGCGATCGGGGCCAGCGCACGCAATCCGTCTGGACGGCCCGCTAAAAACCGCGCATTGAAACCAGCTCTGGGCAAAATCATGATAACTGCCGTTGTTCCTTGCAAGAATGAAGCGGAGAGCCTCGGCGTGTTGCTTGTAGAGGTTGCAGTCGCCTTCGCGGATCGTGATTTTGTTGGCTTTTACAAGACGTGACCCGCAAGATGATCCCGTTATCTGGAAGATTTCAAAAGTGAGTGGCGAATGACCGCATCTGACAGCCGCCGCAATGACGGAACCGCATTGGCGCTCTTTATTGCCCTGGCCATTCTCCTTGCGCTGACGGCATTGATGCCGACCACGATGTTGTGGGATCGTGACGAGGCGCTTTACGCCCGGACGGCCGTTGAGATGCTACAGACCGGCAATTTCATTGTTCCACATTTTAACGGCGACATCTTTGCGCACAAGCCGCCGCTGATTTACTGGCTGATGGCCGGTTCCATGGCGGTCTTCGGCGAGACTGAATTCGCCGCCCGGTTCGTGTCCGCCCCTGCCACTGCAGCGACGGCTTTTCTGCTGTTTCTCATCGGCAGGCGCATGTTTGGCACGTCCGCGGGCCTGTGGGCCATGCTGCTCTATCCAACCTCAATGCTGATTGCCTATCTCGGTTCAACCGCGATGCTGGATGCGGCCTTGATCGCCTTTATCTGTCTGGCAATGTGGGCCTATGTCGAGGTCGTGTACGATGGAACACGGCCGAAAACCATGGCCGTGGTGTTTGGCATTGCGATCCTGCTTTCAATGCTGACAAAGGGCCCCGTTGGACCTGCCGTGGCGATTCCTGCCGTCGCCATTTCCTGGCTTCTGCTTGACGGACAGGAAAGGCCGGCTTTCCGGATCATGGTTTGGTTCGCACTTGCCTCGATCGCCGGTCTGGCGCTTTTTTTCCTCTGGGCCGTTCCGGCCAACTTGATGAGCGGCGGGGAATTGTATTCCTCCGGTGTCGGCATCCATATTATCGGCCGCTTTCTCAATCCGATGGAAGGCCATGGCGGATCTGGGGTGCTTGGCTATTTTCTTACGCTTCCGGTCTATGTGCCGGTCGTTCTCATTGGTGTATCGCCCTGGATCATGCATCTTCCCGCCGCGGCAAAAGCAGCATGGTCGGGCAAACTCGGTACCCGTCGCGACCGGGTGTTGATCATGAGCTGGTCGTTTCCGGCCTTTGTTCTTTTTTCGCTGGCGGCGACCAAGCTTCCGCATTATGTCGCGCCGGTCTTCCCGGCCCTTGCTCTCGCTCTCGCGGCTTTTCTGGTGCAGCCCGGAACGACATTTGGAGGAATCTGGATACGTATTGGCGCTGCGACCTATCTGTTTTCCACCCTGACGCTTGCCGTGGCAATCGCAGCGCTTGGCGTGTTTGCCATTGGTGGCCTGGGATGGCCGCCCGCAGTGATCATCGGGCTTCTCATCGCTGGTTTTGCACTGATCATTTTTAGATTGCAGTGGACGGGGCAGATCAAGGCCGCCAGCCGTCTGACACTGGCCACGGTGTTTCCGGTCCTTGCCGTGCTGCAATGGGTCGTTGTCCCGAAAGTTGAAATGGCGATCAAGGTATCGAGACCCCTTGCCGAGATCGTCAATGGCGCAAGGACAAGTCATACCCCGGTCTATGCTAGCGCATACCGGGAGCCGAGCCTCATTTTCTATCTTGGTTTGCCTCATGATGAAATCGTCCGGCCACTGCCAAGCGATGCAGAAGCGGTTCGCGCGGTCCTTGCTGGCCCAGGCGAAAAGATTGTCATAGCGCTTGCAAACCAGGTTGAGGCCATTCAAAATTATGTAGGCGAGAACCGCGTGGAAACCGTCGGTCGCGTATCGGGCTATAACACCAATTCCGGCGGAGAGTTTCAAACGGTCGTGGTGTTGAAGGTCAAGGCCAATTAGCACCACTGCGCAGGCGGGCGAGGAATAACATGAAACGTGTGACGCTTGCGGTACCGGTTTATAATGAGGAAGAGGCGATCGCGCCCTTCCGCATCGCATTTGATAAATTGCGCGATGACGTGACCAGGCGCTTCAATGGTGGCGTCAAGCTTGAGGTTCTGTTCGTCAACGATGGAAGCACGGATTCCACCATCGACCGTATTCTCAGCTGGCGGCAGGAAAATCCGGATGTTGCCGTTATTGATCTGACACGTAATTTTGGCAAGGAAGCTGCGTTGACAGCGGCGCTGATGGAAGCGGACGGCGATGCCGTGGTGCCGTTGGATGTGGATCTGCAGGACCCGCCCGCTTTGATCGCGGACATGATTGACCACTGGATCGACGGGGCCGAAGTAGTGCTCGCCCGTCGCTCCGATCGAAGCGACGACAGCTATTTCAAACGGTCAACAGCGCGTTGGTTTTACCGGCTGCACAATAGCTTGTCCAAGATTCAACTTCCTGAAAATGTTGGTGATTTTCGGCTCATGGACCGTACCGTTGTCAATGCCGTCAACAATCTTCCCGAAAACCGGCGGTTCATGAAGGGCATTTTTGCCTGGGTCGGGTTCAAGCCGATCTATGTGGAATATAAGCGGCCAGTGCGTTCGGCAGGACAAACCAGTTTTTCCTTCTGGAAGCTTTGGTTGCTTGCGATCGAAAGCATCACCAGCTTCAGTGCGATTCCCCTCATCATGTGGACCTATATTGGATTGTTTATATCAACGCTGTCCCTGGGCTATGGCGGCTTCATTGTTGTGAGAACATTCATTTTTGGTGCCGATGTGCCGGGCTATGCCTCATTGCTGACCGGGATCTTGTTTCTCGGAGGTATTCAAATCCTCGGAATCGGTGTTCTGGGAGAGTATATTTCCAGCATGTATTCAGAGGTAAAGCGGCGTCCGTCCTATCTGGTTCGCGCCCGGCACGGCATGTCGTCCGACGACTGACGGGCCAAGATTAAGTGTCTGCGTAAAATAAGCGGACGCGATTGCTCGCAATCACGCGAAGCCCTGACGCAAGTCTGCGGCCAATCAAGTTGGGTTTCGGCGGGCGCTTACGTGAAAACTGCAAAAAGCGCCTGCTTTCTATACCCAGCGGATCGATCAACCTTACTACAAAAAGCCACGGTTAGCGGATGCATTGCTGATTGCTGCTGATGCGAAACCCTGAAAGGCGATATTGGTGCAATTGCAGCGAAAGTTCACTTTGTCTGCTCTGCCGACATTGGTCCATCAGAAATACTGCGTGATTGACTAATGGCAGCAATGCGGAAGCTGCGGTGCAGCATTTGCTAAGGTGACGGAGGTCAGCTAAGGGCCGGAAGCACCAGTCTTGTCGCAGTTTCCAAGGGTCAGAAAAGACCTCAAGCCGATCATGTCGTCTGACCAAATTATCGGCCCGGCCCCTCGTGCTCGGCATCTTCATCGAAGCTTTGGCGGGGGATTTGGCTTCACCGCCCTTCGAACAAAGCCTCGAGCCGTTCCCGGTTCTTGCCGAGATCGCTTTTTCCCAACTGTGCCCGGGCATAGGCCATGATTCCTGTGCGGCCGTGGGGCATGGCCCTGGCTTCCAGATGGATCATGTCGGGAAACCGTATCAGCGGTGAGTAGGTGACAAAGCGCGCCCTGGCGGGGTCTTTGCGATCATCGACCCGGCGGGCCAGTGGGTCAGAGGCCAAGAGCCGTTGCGACAGCCGCTCGATAGCAATTGCAGGCGCATCATCAAACGGGGTGATCTCGAAATCTGGTTCGGTGCAAAGGCCGGGACTGCAGGCCAGTGCGTCGTTGGGAGTGGCGCTGCGCTGGTCGAGGCTGAAATCACGCTGGCCACGGTCCGGTGACCCGGCAATCAGTTCCCAACTGCGTTCGCGGCCGATGAAGACGAAAGCAGCGACTGCCGAGCCAATCAGCAGTATGACGCCCAATATGATGGTCTTGAACATTGGAGGACCCAGCCCTTCAGGTGTTGGTCTCTTAAGTATGGCGGAATGGGCCAGACCTTTTGGTCTATCAAGGCGAAAGCGCCTTCAGCGCCACGCATCCAATTGAATGCGCAAAGGGCACTTTATCCCGTTGATATGATGCATGTACGTTAGCGTTCAAGTGAATCCATTTGAACGCGATATGCATTAGTCGCTCGGCTCCGGCGCGCGTGACATCCGCAGGATCGAGCCGTTGTCTTCGTCGGTTACCACCAGAACCGCGCCATCGGCGGCAATGCGGACATCGCGAATACGCCCGTAAACGCCCTTGAGCAGCCGTTCTTCGGACAGCACTTCGCCGGTTTCGTCGTCGAGGTCAAGCCGAACCAGCATCTGGAACTTGAGGGCTGCGACCAGAAGATCGCCATCCCATTCGGGAAACATGTCGCCGCGGTATACGGCCATGCCGCCGGGGGCTACGGATGGATCCCAGTAATGGACCGGCTGCTCGAATCCATCAGCTGCGGTGCCGACGCCGATTTCCGCCCCGGAGTAATGACGTCCATATGAGATCTCGGGCCAGCCGTAGTTGCGGCCAGGCTCAGGCCGGTTGACTTCGTCGCCGCCGCGGGCGCCGTGTTCAACGGAGTATAGAACGCCGGTCTCTGGATCAATGTCGAGACCTTGCGGATTACGGTGGCCTTTCGACCAGAGCTCAGCCAGTCCACCACCCTCCGCATAGGGATTGTCTGCGGGAGCCGCGCCATTGGCGTCAATTCTGAGCACGGCGCCGGCATGATCGCTCAAGTCTTGCGCCCGCTCGCTCTCGCCGCGGTCTCCGATGCTAAAGAACAGGGTTCCGTCCGGTGCAACCGCGATGCGTGAGCCGAAATGCCTGCCAACTCCGGTAAAGCGGTTCATCCGGAAGATCTCTTCGACATCGGACAAGGCGGTTCCGTTTTCCGACAGGCGGGCGCGGGCGATAGCGGTGCCCAGCCCATCGGCGCTGCGGGTTGTGTAGCTGATGAAGATTATCCGGCTTTCTGCGAAATCAACGGCCGTTGCAACGTCGAGCAGTCCGCCCTGACCGGCGACCGTGATTTCCGGTACCCCCGAAATTGGCGCAGAAACGTCTCCCTCGCGCACCATGCGCAGCGCGCCGGAGCGTTCGGTGACGAGGAGTTCACCGTCTGGCAGCGGTTCGACGCCCCATGGATGATTGAGGCCGGTGGCGAGCACTTCCACTTCAACGCTGACTTCCTGGGTGGGAATGGTTTCGTCCGCAGCTGCGCTCGCGGCGGAGGCCAGCCACAAGGCTGCCGAGAGGCCGATGAGTGTTTTCAATGGTTGTTGCGTTTTTCGGATTCGGGTCTTTGCCATTGTCGCCTCGGTTGCGGTCCGTGTTTGCGCTATTGACCAGATATGGTGCTTCAAAGGCGCAGGAAAACCCCTCATGTGACAAGCATGCCGGTGACGGTGGCAAAATTCCGGTTAAACTCGACCGTCATGGACAGTGCTGATTCGCATATCAAGCCTTCGCATTCTGCTTCCGCCGGCCACCAAAGCCGCGTTGTGTGGCGGGCCAGCGCCTTTGCGTTGTTTCTTCCAGGACTGGTGGTGGCTGCCGGTTATGGTGCTCTGTGGGCGGTACTTTATCTCAACGACAGGGGAGAGGGGGCTCTGGCCCGGGTCAGCCTGATGGTTCTGGTGATCATCGTTCCGTTGCTTTTTGCCTATGCCGGGCTTCGTCTGTCGACAACGCGGCTGACGCTTCGCGGCGCCCATCTGGAAGTCCATCCGGGTTTTCCCGCACGTGACCCGGTAATTGTGACCTATCCGGCGGTGACCGGCTTGTCATTGCGCCACGGCCTTTCCGGGTGGATCACCGGTGCGGCCTCACTGGTGATAGAGCGGGAGCACGGCGTGCCGGTGGTTGTCTCGGGATTGACCAATCCGGATGCAGCGCTTGGCGATCTTTCCGCGCGCTGCGAAGCCTTCAGCAAGCCGGGTGCTTCGGGCTAACGCATGTAGAGTTCAAATGGATTCACTTGAACGCGACATGCATCAATTCAGGGTGTTACAGCGATCTTTGCGCCTCCAATTGGATGCGCAGCGCTGTAGGCACGGTGATCTGGCTGGTGGGCTTGTCGACTGACGTTTGCTAGTGATCGATCTGGTGACCGGCCTTGATTTGCCGGTCAAGCATGGCATCCGGTTCCGCTCGAGCCTGAATCACCAGCACTGACAACAGGATCAGACAGCCCATCAACGCCATCAGGGCAATTCTCATGGCTGTGACAGTTTCCCGGCGGGCGGGCTTGAGGAGCAGGAAGTCGTCTTCCGGAATCATGATGTTTTCCCGTTCTGTGCTGTTCGGGGATCATCTAACCGTCGGAACGCGTCTCCAATCGGTCCGGATTGTGGCCGTGCCGGACTTTTGTCGTGTCAAGATTGTGTTTCGGGTTAACGGGTGCGCTTTCCGAAGGCTGCCGTGCGCCGCGGAGCAACAGTGCGTGGCGTGAAATCGCTCGCGTGAGCAGCAGCCACGGTGTGCCGTACCGCAGTGTCATAGGTGGAGTGAACAAGGTCGCCGACCTGGGTTAATTCAGGCTCGGGGAAACGGTCATCAAACGTTTTGGGCACGATTTCCGGCCGTGCCAGCGCATAGCCCTGCATCAACGAAACGCCGATCTCCTGGCAGAATTCGACCTGGTGGTCTTCCTCAAGCCCTTCGAACAGCACGGTGATGCCACGTTCGGTGAATTGTTCGACCATCAGTTTGAGCAGCCCCATGCCAGCTGATGTTTCGGTGAAGCGGCGGACCCAGGCCGCGTCGAACTTGAGCACGTCGGGTTTGAGATCATTGACCCGCTTGGAATCTGAATCGTCTGCGCCGTAGTCATCAACCGCGATCTTGAAAAGCCGCGAGCGCAAGCCGTCGACCAGCCGGTTGAGAATTTTCTCATTGCCGCTGCCCTGTTCGGTGATTTCACAGACAATGCGGCCCGGCCTCAGCCCCGCCCGCACGGTGACGTCGACCATGCGATCGACTTCCGCGTCGATGTCGGTGATTTCGTCAAACAGGCCTGGATTGAAATTGATGAACAGCCGCGCCTTGTGGCGGCCGAGTTTGCCCATGTTGAGGATGTGCAATTCCCGGCACAGGGTATCGACCATGACCGCGTCGGTTTTCTCGACCATCGAAAAGAATTGGTAGGGCGACACCGGTTTGCCGTCCTGCTGGGCGCGTATAAGCGCCTCAAACGCCTCGATCGTCAGGTGACCCTGATCGTTCTGGCTGAAAATCGGCTGAAAGGCTGAACGCAGCACAAACGGGCCGTAGGAGGTTGTGTAAAAACCCCGGTCATCTTGCAAAAAATGCGATTCGCGTTGCCCGGCCATCATGTCCTGGACTCCGATTTTCGTTCTGTGTCGGCTTTAAGCTGTAAACGTCAAATCTTTCGTCAAGGTTAAATCAACCGTTACAAGCTTAGCTGGCGGCTTGCATCACAGCGCTGGTTGCGACATAGAAAGCGACGGGCGCGGGCGCCGCGCCATTTGCATCACGTCATAGCACCGGAGCGCATCCCATGGCCTTTCTCGCCAACGCCCTTTCCCGGGTCAAGCCGTCCGCCACCATCGCCGTCGCCCAGAAAGCGCGGGAACTCAAAGCCCAGGGCCGCGACGTCATCGGGCTTGGTGCCGGCGAACCGGATTTCGACACGCCCGACAACATCAAGGCTGCGGCGATCGACGCGATCAATCGCGGCGAGACCAAATACACGCCGGTTTCCGGCATCCCCGAGCTGCGCAAGGCGATCGCCGCAAAGTTCAAGCGCGAGAACAATCTCGATTATGACTGGCAGCAGACGATTGTCGGCACCGGTGGTAAGCAGATCCTGTTCAACGCCTTCATGGCGACGCTGAACCCCGGCGACGAAGTCATCATTCCTGCGCCCTATTGGGTCAGCTATCCTGAAATGGTGGCGATCTGCGGTGGAACGTCGGTCTTTGTTCCGACCACCATCGAGAACGGCTTCAAACTCGCTGCTGCCGATCTGGAAGCTGCGATTACGCCGAAGACCAAGTGGCTGATGTTCAACTCTCCGTCCAACCCCTCCGGTGCTGCCTATACCGAAGCCGAGCTCAAGGCGCTGACGGATGTGCTGATGCGCCATCCGCATGTCTGGATCCTTGCGGACGACATGTATGAACACCTGACCTATGGCGATTTCGTCTTCACCACGCCTGCCCAGATCGAGCCCGCGCTGAAAGACCGCACACTGACCATGAACGGCGTGTCGAAAGCCTATGCGATGACCGGCTGGCGTATCGGCTATGCCGCCGGCCCGCTTGAGCTGATCAAGGCGATGGACATGATCCAGGGCCAGCAGACCTCCGGCGCCTGTTCGATTGCGCAGTGGGCAGCGCTCGAGGCGCTCAATGGCACGCAGGATTTCATTCCGAAAAACCAGGAAATCTTCCGCGGCCGCCGTGATCTGGTGGTCTCGATGCTCAATCAGGCCAAAGGCATTCAGTGCCCTACACCAGAGGGCGCCTTCTACGTCTATCCGTCCTGTGCGGACCTGATCGGCAAGACGTCTCCATCGGGCAAGGTGATAGAGACTGACGAGGATTTTGTCACCGAACTGCTGGAAACCGAAGGCGTGGCCGTCGTGCACGGTTCGGCCTTTGGCCAGGGCCCCAACTTCCGCATTTCCTACGCCACGTCGGAGGAATTGCTGGAAGAAGCCTGCAACCGGATCCAGCGGTTCTGCGCAGCCCTGCGCTGATCATGTTGCCGGGGCGTGGAGACACGCTCAGGTCAAACCTTTACGACCGCCCTGTCTTGGGGCGGTCGTTTCCATTTCAGGTCCAGCGCAGCAGCCAGTATCCCGTTGCGGAGGCTGCTGCTGTCAGGACTGTTCCCCACGCCATGTCGACGACGCTCATGACAAGCGGCCAGTTTTTCAGGGTCGCCAGATTGGTGATGTCGTAGGTTCCGTAAGCGGCAAAGCCCAGAATGGCGCCGAGCAGCAGCGCGTCCTGTAATGAGCCGGTGCGGAAGCCCGGCGCAGACGCCAGCAATACGACGACAGCCGAATACATCACGTAGAACAGTGCTGCGATCGACAGGCGCGGCGAAACCAGCATCAGGTCCCCGAGCTGGCGGGCGTAAAACCCTTTGGCGACGAGGCCGAGCCAGACAGCATCGATGAGCAGGATAAAGGCTGCGGTTCCGGCCCAGGCCTTGAGAAAACCCGCCGGAATCATAGTACAGCCTCAGCGTCGCAAATGTTGCTCCGGGCGGGGCCAGCCGATGGTTGAATTGCTCGGGTCATGAGGAGTAGCCTTTCTGGACGATGGTGCCATCTATGCCGATGCCCAATTCAGATCAGGGGTGCCTGTTCCGGCATTGGCTGCATAGGTTTTGGGAACAAGTGTGCGCAATGCGCCGGGATGGCAGACGCATTCAATCTCTTGCTCCAGCGGGATGATCTCGCCATCAATCGCGGCTTTCGATCCGCGCCGTGCGTTCGGGAACCTCAACGTGACCTTGTGCGCCGACTCGACGCTCATGTCAGGGTCTTCCCTGAGCTTGCCAAGGGCCGCGCGCAACGTCATCCGGAAGACGGTGCCAGGTTCGAGTGCGCGGGACTGATAGACGCCCAGAACGCCCTCATCGAGAAGTGCTGCATAGGCCAGCGGCGTATCCCCGAACAAATTGTTGGATACGGAGACGGCGGAGACTATCTGTCGGGTCCGCCCGGATTCGCTATCGATTTCGACACCGAAGCGTGGCGGATGGAGGATGACCCGGCCAAGGGTCTTGATCGTCGAAGTGATTTTGCGGAAGCGCGTCGAGGTGTCCAGCCTCGATCGCTGGTGCACCAGGCGAGCGTGCAGGCCGACTGAAAACTGATGCACATAGGGACGGTCATTGGCGGTGGCGATATCAAGCGGTCGCTCGTCGGCTTCAGCCAGCGCGTCGAGCGCTTCGGATGGATCGAGCGGAAGGCTGAGGCTGCGCGCAAACATGTTCATTGTGCCCAGCGGCAGCACACCAAGGATCTTGCCGGATTTGAAACATGCGCCTGCTGCGGCCGAAATCGTGCCATCACCGCCACCGGCTACAATGGTGTCGGTGTCTTTGTCATCCGCGACCTCATTGAGGGTTTTGACGAGATCCTTGCCTGATACCAGCCGCACCACACAGTAGCGGCCGTTCGCGGACAGTTTGGCTGACGCCATGTTGCCGAACTCGTTTGCGTCCATCCCACGAATGGTGCCGCCGTCCTGGTTGAGTATCATGGTGATGCGCATTTAAGACCCCGTGAGCATGGAACGACGCACGACAACGAAGCAGCGGCGCCAAAGTTCCATCGCATCTTCCTACTGGTTGAGTGTACGGCGCCGGGGGGATGGTGGATCAGTCCCCGGACAGGATAGAACGGAAAGGTGTCTGCGCGGCCTTTGAGCACAGTGGAGATATTGCCTGTCCCGACAGAACCCAGGACAGGCGATGGCAGGGATCAACCGTTCTTGTGGGCGATCATCAGTTCCACGCGCTTGAGCTCACGCAAGATCCGGTCCGCCTGCATCTGCGGCATCAGGCTTGTCTTGAGGATGGTTGCGACAATCATCAGCGTGGCGGAGGACAGGCCCCACTTCAGCGCTGACAGCACTTCGCTTGCGGTGAAGAAGTGCCAGCCGGTCCAGACCGCCGCCAGGAACAGGCCAGTCTGTGCGATCATGATGACCCATGACACCCAGCCGAGCTTGCCGGTAAACTGGCTGGCGCCGAGCGCAAACCAGCCCAGTTCCCGGGTTTCGCGCAACATCTCCTTGTCCTGGTCCGAGAGTGCTTCTTCTATCAACTGGTCGAGTTTACTCATCGAGGTCTCCTTTCAGGGCCTTGTTCAGTTTCAATCTGGCATGCATCAGGCGGGTCTTGATGGTTCCCGGTGGCACGTCGAGAGCAATGGCAACTTCGGCCACACTCATCTCCTCAAGGTAAAACAGTGAAATAGCGGCGGCCTGCGGAGGCGGAAGCGCGTTTATGGCCTGACGGACTGCACGGGCATCGGCGGCCATCGATGCTGTTTCCGCTATGGCGATGTCATCGGGTTCAGCGGCGTCGTTGATTTGATGCCGGTGCTTGATCTGCTTTGACACGATGCGCGCCGCCCGCCGGGTCCACGATCCGGTAGGCCCAGGCTGGGAATGCCCGGTCGTCGCGCAGGCGGGGCAATCCCTTGATGATTTCGATCCATGCGTCCTGGACGGCATCATGAGCGTCATCACGATTGCCCAGCAGCCGGACGGCATGACGCAACAGGCCCGGTCCGCGCAAGGTTGCCAGCCTGGCGATGGCGTTGCGATCGCCCAAACGCGCGCCGGCCACCAGATATTCCTCAACGATGTGTTGCTTGCTGCGCATGCAGTGTTCCTTGTCCGGATACTACAAGGTGGCGTCAGGTAACGGTTTGGTTCAAGGCACGGCGAGAAGAACCGCGTCAGGTGTTCAAGACCTCTGTTCGAGCGTAGCCGCAAGGTATTTGAGCAGGCCCTCAGTCAGGGCATCAAAAGCAACCCGGCAGCGTGGAACCATCCGGAGGTTTTCGTGCATGACCAGGAAGGTCATCAGTTCCAAGTCAATTTCGCCGGCAACCAACCGAACCAGATCCGGGTCACGGGCGGCCAGCCCGACCTGACACATGCCGATGCCACCACCTGCCCGGATCATGGCCAGTTGTGCAACGTTGCTATCGGTGCGGAAATCGAAGCGTATGTCTGAAATGTCAGGATATTTTTTCGCCATGTCGCGCACATAGGCGAGCTGGCGATCAAAGCCGATCAGCCGGTGCGCGGGTAAATCCGCGATGGTCTTTGGTGTCCCATGCCGCTCAAGGTAACGCTTGTGGGCAAACAAGCCAATCGGGATGCCGCCGATCTTGCGGCTGACCAGTGCACCTTGAGTTGGCTCTACCATACGCACGGCGATGTCGGCCTGCTGCTTGAGAAGGTCCTCGATGGCATCAGAGAGCGAGAGCTCGATTGCAAGACGCGGATAGCGCTCCTGAAGCCCGGTCAGGATCGGCGGCAGCACTTCGATCCCGATCACCTCGCTGGCGCTGATGCGCACTGTACCTTCCGGGCTTTCGCCATCACCTGATGCTGCGCGCGCCAGAGCAGCAGCACTGGCGGCCATGGTCTCGGCATAGGTGCGCATGCTCAGCGCTGTCTCCGTGGGCAACAGGCCCCGATAGGAACGGAGGAACAGCGGCTTTCCGGCGGCACGTTCCAGCGCGTCGAGGTGACGGGCGATGGTGGGTTGGGTCAGCCCCAGGGCACGGGCAGCGCCGGACTGCGATCCTTCGTCCAGAATGGCAAGAAAGGTCCGGTAGTGATCCCAGTCGAGAGAAAGCATGGCCATGCATAATTGTATAGCAACTCAATAATAATGCGCAATTCCGTTTAGCATGATTGCAAATCATATTGATCCTGTCGAAACCGATGGAGATCAGACATGACCAATGACATGACAAATATGTTGCCTGCTCGAAAACAACGAATGGCGCTCGTGCTCGGGGCAACCGGCGGTGTCGGAGGCGCGGTTGCCGAAAAGCTGCTGGCAGCTGGCTACATTGTGCGGGCGATGCACCGCAATGCCGCAGCAAACGCCATCAAGACACCGCAGTATGATTGGGTCGGCGGCGATGCCATGAACCGGGACGATGTGATGCAGGCAGCCTCCGGCGTCGATCTGATCGTCCATGCAGTCAATCCGCCCGGATACCGCAACTGGGGCACGCTTGTGCTGCCGATGATCGAGAACACCATTGCTGCCGCCAAAGCCATTGGTGCTTGCATCCTGATGCCGGGCACAATTTACAATTTCGCGCCGGACACATTTGACACAATCACCGAGGAGAGCCCGCAGAACCCGACAACGATCAAGGGCAGGATCCGTGTGACGCTCGAACAGCGGCTTGAAGCTGCCGCCAAGAGCGGTACCCAGGTCATTCTGGTCCGGGCAGGGGATTTCTTCGGTCCCGGTGCGGGCAACAACTGGTTTGCCCAGGCCGTGGTCAAACCCGGTGCGCCATTGAAGGCAATCACAAATCCCGCCGATCCGGATGTCGGTCATCAATGGGCCTATTTGCCAGATGTCGCGGAGACCATGGTGCAGCTTGTCGCCAGAGCGGACGAGTTGCCGGCCTTTGCCCGTTTTCACATGGAAGGCTTCTGGGATCACGATGGTGAGCAGCTGGGCCAAGCCATCCGGCGTGTCACCGGTCAGGCCGGTTTGCCGATCAAACGGTTTGCCTGGTGGATGCTGCGTCTGGCCAAACCCTTCGTGCCCGTTTTCCGTGAGCTGATGGAAATGCGCTATCTATGGCAGAGAGAGTTGCATATGCGGAATGACAAGCTGGTGGCCTTTCTCGGAGCCGAGCCGCACACGCCTATCGATCAGGCGGTCCGGGAAACCTTGAGCAGCCTCGGGTGTCTTGATGCGCAGGCTGGTCGGGGTGCTTCACAAAGCATGGCGATTGCTGACAGCGAAAGGCTGAAGGCGTGAGGCCGCGCGACGTCAGCTGGTTGACGCCTGCGCCGGTTCTGACAGTGCTCATCGCAGGAGGATTGATAGGCCAGGTCTATCTTGCCGGGCTTGCGGTTTTCGGAACTTCGAGTGGATGGGCCGCGCATGGTATGTTTGGCGGGTTTCTGGGTATTCCGATCATCGGGCTCGCTTGCTATAGCTGGCTCGGATCAGCCGGTATGGGCTATCGCCGCCCGGCGTCGCTTTTGCTGCTGCTCTACATGCTGCAAGTCGGATTTGTCGTTGCCGGTATGGAAACGGGAACTGCCTGGATCGCGGCATTCCACCCGGCCAATGCCCTGATGATGCTGATTGCCGCTCTGGGCGTTGTGCGCAGGTCCGGACTGCCGCAGCTGAAAACGGAGCTTTGAACGCAACGGCTGGACAAAAAAATGGGCCACGAGATTGCTCTCGGGCCCAATAGGTATGAAGGTCAAAAAACCTCCAGAGGGGAACAGCTCATGCGGCGGCACTGGGAGGAGTAGGCCGCCAAAGGTGCATCAGCTGTAGTCGATATGGTGCTTAATTAAGCAATAGGCAAGGCAAGGATGTGCATGTCAGCCATGTGAGTACTGCATGGCTACTTTTTTGCTCAAAAATAAGGCAAAAAGGCGTGATGCAAAATTCGTGACCGGTATTCTGTGCTTGATCCGCACCGAGCCAACCGTCAGCGCCGGTCAAAAACTCCAGTTCCGGGCCTTGCTGATCAGAAAATCACGGAAGGCCTTGAGTTTAGCCGCGTTTTTCATTTCTTCCGGATAGCAGAAATAGGTGTCGAATGTCGGAATGTCGGCGGGAAGATTGAGCTGCACCAGCGCCAGATCACGATTGATCATGTAATCGGGCAGCAGAGAAATTCCGGCGCCATTGAAGGTCGCCCGCCGGATCGCAGGCAAATTGTTGATCTGCAACTGGGCCTGGCGCCGGTTTTCCTGTGTCCGTCCAGCAGTTTCAAGCCAGTTCACATCGGTGAGGTAGGCCGGAGCGGGTTCGCCGAATGTGATGATTCGATGATTGTCCAGATCTTCGATGGTTTTGGGTTCCCCGTGGCGCGCCAGATAGGTTGGCGACGCGTAAATATGCATGTGGACCGTGAACAGGCGTCGTTGAATGAGGTCTGGCTGTTGCGGCTGGCGCAGGCGGATGGCGCAATCGGCCTGCCGCATGTTGACGTCGAGTTCTTCGTTGTCGAGCAGCAGTTGCACCTGAACGTCGGGATGGAGTGTTTGAAACTCCTGCACCTTTTCGGTCAGCCATCCCTGGCCAAAACCAACCGTGGTGGTGACGCGCAATTTACCTGAGGGCCGTTCACGGGTTTCGGTCAGACGGTTCCTCACCGATTCCAGCTTCATCAGCACTTCATGGGCTGTCTGGTAGAGGATCTCGCCCTGCTCGGACAGGATCAGGCCACGGGCGTGGCGGTGAAAAAGCTTGGCGCCAATATCCATCTCAAGGGCTGATACCTGTCTTGATATGGCGGACTGCGACAGATGCAGTTTCTCTGCCGCATGGGTAAAGGAGCCGGCTTCCGCGGCGGCATGAAAAATGCGCAGTTTATCCCAGTCGAGTGGCACCAAGAACCCATCCCCCTGGCCCGTTGCTCGGGCCTTTATTCGGCGCTTGTGCGCCTATTCGGCGGCTTCAGCCTGTCGGGCATGGCCTGCCAGATAGCGTTCGGCCTCCAAAGCTGCCATGCAGCCCATTCCGGCTGCCGTCACGGCCTGACGGTAAATATCGTCGGTGACGTCGCCGGCGGCAAATACGCCGGGTATATCTGTGGCAGTCGAATCGGGCGCTGTCCACAGATAGCCATTGGGCTTGTGCTTGAGCTTGTCCTTGAACAGGCTGACGGCGGGGGCGTGGCCGATGGCGACAAAGATACCGTCAATCGGCATGTCGGTCATGCCGCCGGTCTTGCGGTTCTTGAGCCTGACGCCGTTTACGGAGGCTGGCATTGGCGGCTTCGCCGGCGCGCCCAGATATTCGACAACTTCGGTATCCCAGATCACATCGATATTGGCTTTCTCAAATACCCGCTGTTGCAGGATCTTTTCCGCACGGAATGCGTCACGGCGGTGGACCATGGTGACGTGCGCCGCGAGATTGGAGAGATACAATGCTTCTTCGACAGCGGAGTTGCCGCCGCCGACAACCACGACGTTCTTGCCACGATAGAAAAATCCGTCACAGGTGGCGCAAGCCGAGACGCCAAAGCCCATGAATTCCTTTTCCGTCGGGATGCCCAGCCATTTGGCTTGCGCGCCTGTGGCTATCACCAGTGCGTCGCAGGTCCAGACAGCACCGGAATCGGTTGTCACGGTAAAGGGACGATTGGTCAGCTCGACGCTGGTGACCAGATCATTGACGATTTCTGCGCCAACATGCTCGGCCTGCTTGAGCATTTGCTCCATCATCCAGGGGCCTTGCACCGGATCAGCGTAGCCGGGGTAGTTCTCCACGTCGGTGGTAATCATCAACTGCCCGCCTTGCTCCATGCCGGCGATCAGCACAGGATTGAGCATGGCGCGCGACGCATAGATCGCGGCGGTGTAGCCTGCAGGGCCTGAGCCGATGATGAGAACTGGGACGTGACGAGTGGACATAGAACGATCCTGAAACAAATGTTGCGAGGCGCCAGTGTGGGGCATCCCCGGTGACGCATCAATGACGAAAGCCGAGAATTCGGCAGCCGGTGTCATCATGCGATGTGACTTTTGACCATTTAGGTGCGAGCAAGCCCTTGTTTCAAGCTTGCAGGCAGAGTTACGCACAGAACTTCGCGTCACAAAAGCCGGTGAGGCTTTACAGATGCTGCGCGCTGACGCAATAAAGTTTCGCTTACGTTGTCTCCTGGTGTGGGGTGGCGTGCTGAAAACGGGAACTATTTCATGGCGATCAAGGCCGAACTCGATGCGATTGACCTCAAGATCCTGCGCGAGTTGCAGACTGACGGGCGCATGACCAATGTGGATCTGTCAGCACGGGTCGGCATCTCTGCGCCGCCCTGCCTCAGGCGGGTACGCAAGCTCGAACAGGCCGGGATCATCCGTGGTTACAGGGCGCAGCTGAATGCGCCAAGCCTCGGGTTTGACCTTGTCGCTTTCTGCATGGTCGGGCTCAAGCACCAGTCAGACGCAAACCTGAAAGCTTTTGCTGCCAAGACCAATCAATGGCCGATTGTCCGGGAAACCTGGATGGTCTCGGGCGAGAGTGATTTTCTCTTGCATTGCGTTGCGCGCAACCTCAGCCATTTCCAGGATTTCGTCATCGAGGAACTGACCGCTACCGACAATGTCGACACGGTACGAACCATGCTGACGATCCGCCAGGTCAAGGATGAGGGGCTGGTGGCGTTGTAGGCGGTTTGGAGCGATGCTGGAGGCAGATGAATGAAACCGACGATCAGCGCCGTCATCATCACCCGTAACGAAGCAGATATGCTTCCCGGCTTGCTGGAAAGTCTGCATTTTTGCGATGAAATCGTGGTTGTGGACAGCCACAGCGACGATGCCACGCGGGAAATCGCCGCGTCCTTCAATGCCCGGGTGATTGTTCGCGACTTCAACGGATTTGGAGAGCAGAAGGAGTTCGCCCGGACGCAGGCCACCTCCGAGTGGGTCTTGTCGCTTGATGCGGATGAACGGGTTCCCCCAATTCTGGCGGACGAAATCCTTTCCACCGTCGCGGCTCCGGCGCATGACGCCTATCATGTGCCACGGCTGTCTTATTTTCTCGGCAAGCCATTCCGCCATTCCGGTTGGTGGCCGGACGCACCGCTCAGACTGTTTCGCCGCGATGCGGCTCGTTTCAACACCAAGTTGGTGCATGAATTTGCCGAAACCGATCGCTCAACGGGCACGCTTTCAAACCATTTCGATCATTTCACTGTGCGTTCGCTCGAGCAGGCACTGGCCAAAGGGCATCACTACTCTGTGCTTGGCGCCAAACAACTGCAGAATACCGGACGTCGCGTCACGCTGCTGAGCCCGTTCGGTCATGCACTTGGGGCGTTCATCAAGACCTACTTCATCAAGCGCGGATTTTCGGGTGGCGTCGAAGGCTTTGTGAATGCATGGATCCACGGTCAGACGGTGTTTTGGAAATACATGCTTGTCTATGTTGATCGACGTACTGAGCGTCGTCAGCAACAATAGTCCGGCTTTGGGAGGCAGGCCTTCTCAGCCGCCCGCGAGACGTTGATAGATCTCCATGTGCCGGTCATGAAACGTGTCGAGCGAGAACATCTTTTGGGCGCGTATGGTGGCGGCCTCGCCATATTCCCTGCGCATGGCGGCGTCGTGTGACAGAGCAACCAGATTCCACGCCAGTTGCTCCGCATCTCCGGGTGGGCTGAGAAGCCCGGTTTCCTGGTCGCTGACGGCTTCGACTATGCCCCCGGCTGCGGTTGCTGCCACCGGCTTACCTGCCCATTGCGCCGAGCACAGGCTCGAGCCGAGCCCTTCCTGGCGTGATGAAAGGGTGACGATGTCGGCGCCCTTGATCAGCGATGCAACATCGTTGCGCCAGCCGAGGAAGGTCACTCTGGGCAGTCCGGCAGCCTGGCGCTGTATCTTTGCCAGCTCCGGGCCGTCGCCTGCCAGGAAAAGATGTGCGTTGATGGCGGTCTTGTGTGCCAGTTCCCAGGCCTTGATGAGGGTGGTGTGGTCTTTTTCTGCGGTGAATGCCGCGACGCAGAGGATAAGCGTGGCGTCGTCGCCGAGACCAAGGCGTTCGGGCAGGGCTGTCCGAAGCGCTGACTCATCCACAGCATCATGAATGATGCTGATCCGGTCGCCTCCAATGCCGCCATCGCGCAATGCCTGGTAGCCGGCTTTTGAAACCGTGATGAACTGATCCACTGCGCGATAAACCAGTCCGCCCCGGCATCTGAACGCATTGCGTCTTGAGACGATCAGGCGCTGGCGGCCACCTAGCTTTGCCGCCACCGCGGTCTTGTGAGCCCGGTTGGAATGAGCATGAATGATATCTATGTTCTGCGCGCTGGCGAGGCTCCGGATTTTAAAAATCGAGCCGGGATCAAACAGGCCGCGGCAATTGACCGGCAGTCTGGCTGCATCCGCTGGGAGGGCCTTGAAAAGCGCCGAACCACGCGGCACGCCATACCATTCCGAGATGCCTGGCTTGGTCTGTCCGGCGAGCAGCAACAACTGGTTTTCGCCGCCGCGAAGTCCCTTTTCGCTGGACAGATGCAGCAGGTTCATCGGTCGCGCTGGTCCAGCAGCGTTGTCAGCCGCTGGCCAAAACCTGTGCGTATGGCGTCAAATGCTGTCCGGGCTTTGTTGCCGATGCGGGCCTTCTGCTCCGTGTCCATCGCTATCACCTTTATGATTGCGGCCTCGAGTGCTTGTTGATCGACCTGAAAGCAGGTGCCGAGATGGCGTGGCGTGCTCGAGGCTACGCCGACCAGCAATCCGCAATCCGTGTCGACCAGTTCATTCATCGGCGGGGCGTCAGTGGTGATCACCACGGCGCCGGTCGACATGGCTTCCGCGATGTAATGTCCCCATCCTTCGGCTTGCGACGGGCAAAGGTGAATTCCGCAGGAATTCTGCAACGTACGCATGTCTTCGTCACTGAGATATTCGCTGATCAATCTGACATTGTCCGGGACCGAGAGGGGCGCCAGACGGGCATTCATGACGAGCGTCAGTTCAGGCCATTCCGGATGGGCCTGCCACGCTGCAAGAACTGCTTCCGTGCCCTTGAGCGTGCTGGCACCGGCAATGTGGACAAATCTGCTGAAATCCTTGGGCGTTGCGGGCGAAGAGCAATCTTCGGAGGTAAAGCCCAGATGGAACGTCCTGGCTCCTTCCCGGGAGAACACATCAACAGCGTGACGGCTCTTGCACAGAACAAGGTCTATGTGACGGAGCCGTCTAATCTGGCGCCGCGGAAAGCGTTCCTGGTTGGGCAGAAGATAGTGGATGTCGGCGGCCGAATACCAGGCCGGATAGACCCGTTCGATGTGAATGGCGATGCGCGCCCGGCGGGTTCTGAAAATCCGCTCCTTGAGCGTGCGGCTCTTGTGATCGGCGCGTCCGATGACATGGGGGAGACCGGCAGCGCGGATTGCCTCCTCAAGCAGCAGGCTGTCCTTGGTCAATCCGTATTTGCTGTCCTTGCCGATGATCAGGATATCAAGCATCAAACCGCCGCCAAACCTCTTCATAGGTTTCACAAAGCCGTTCAGCCTCACCTTCAATGGTGAAATTCGCCAGCACATGTGGCCGAGCCTTCTCAGCTGCGGCATTGCGCCGGGCGTCATCGTCCATGAAGGCGGCGGCGGCGGCCGCGAGTGCGCCAAGATCGTCTTTTTGAACAACCAAACCTGTTTCCCCGGAGTCCTGGGCAACGATTTCATCAAAGGCGCCGACATCGGTGGCGACAACGGGCACGCCGCTGGCCTGGGCTTCCAGCGGGGTCAGGCCAAAGCCTTCCCAGCGCTGCGGCGCGACGAACAGATCAAGCGCGCGATACCACTCATTGATGTTGGTGTGCTCTCCGACGAACAGAATACGATCCGAGAGATCTGCGGCAGCGACTCGGGCTTTGAGCTCCGTCAGATAGGATGCGTGGCTGGCAGTGGCCCGTCCGGCGACGATTGCGCTCCAGCCCGGCCGCGACGGCAACAGCGCGATCATGGCATCGACGAAGACATCGGTGCCTTTCTGATGGCGGATGCGGCCGAAGCATCCGGCCAGCTTCTGATCCGGGGGTAGCGACAGGGCGCTCCGCACCTCGCGCCGGTCAACGGGTGGCGAAAACCGTTCGGCATTGATCCCGTGCAGGCTCACCCGGTGCGGGACTTTCAGGTAGGAGGAGGTCTTGTGGCTGGTGGCAATGACGCCGTCCATGCGGGAAATCAGAAATCGCGTCCAACCGGAATGTACCCGCTGCGAGGCGGATGTGAACACCAGCTTGAGCGGCATGCGCAGGATATCGCGCATGACCACGCCCATCAGCATTTCGACATTGCGCCGTGCATGCCAGATCCGCGATGGACGTCCCTCCGGCGCGCGCCACATTTGGGCCAAGTCGCGCAGTCGCAGCCTCGGCAAATGATCGGGCAATCCCGGACCGAAAACGGCAATCTTCTGCCCGAGCCGGTTTTGCACCGGGATCAGCTGAATGATCGATGTCGTCACTCCGGACAGACGCCGCTTGAGGTTAGGGGCGATTACAAGAGTTCGGGATGGATCGGAAAGCATGGGATCTCACCCTAAACCTGATTTCGGGAGAGCCTGCGCTCAGCCCCACTTCACCGCAAGGATCTCGTAGGCCTTGGAGCCACCGGGGGCGACAACCTCGATGGATTCGCCGACGGATTTTCCGATCAACGCGCGCGAGATCGGCGAGGAGATCGAAATCCGGCCTGCCTTCACATCGGCTTCCTGATCACCGACGATCTGGTAGGTCTTTTCTTCCTCGGTGTCCTCATCGACCAGCTTGACGGTGGCGCCAAACTTGATGGTGTCGCCCGACAGCTTTGACAGGTCGATGATTTCGGCGCGGCCGACATAATCCTCGAGCTCGCCGATGCGGCCTTCATTATGGCTCTGGGCTTCCTTGGCTGCATGATACTCGGCATTCTCCGAAAGGTCGCCATGGGCGCGTGCTTCGGAAATAGCCTCGATGATCCGCGGCCGTTCGGATTGCTGACGCCAGCGCAGTTCATCCCGCAGCTTGGTGTAGCCTCCTTGCGTCATCGGAACCTTCTCAACCATCGGTACTTTCCTTGTCCATGTCGTTCCGGCGCCATCACAGATGGTGGCAGAACACAAAAATGAAACGCCCCCGAAGCGGTAACTTCGGAGCCGTTCCAATGTTTCCTTTCATCAGGCTTATCAAATTCGATTAAAAAATTCACCTGAAAAAAACGGGACCACAATTCCCGGCCGGATCGAACCTTTGAACCTGTATCTCAACCGCCGCTCACTTCGATAAACTGAAATGGTGCTGCAGCCCCAAGTTTTCATGGATCCGGTGCCTGAAAAGAGTTGCCGAACCGGCGAACTTAACAGAAATGTCCGGATGCGCTGGGGCGCGCCATCACCGGCTTCAATGGCTCCATGGCCGGTGCCGAGCGGACCGGAATGGGTCCGCGCGTGAGAAGCTCCAGGCCGCCACGTTCGACCAGCATGGCGATCACCATTTTGATGTAGATGGTGGCAAAGGAAGCGCCGGGGCAGCGCCGCACGCCGCCGCTGAAGGCAATGAACTCATAGGCATCAGGCACTTGTATGCTGTCCCAGCGTTCTGGCCGGAACACCTCGGGGTCCGGATAGATGGCGGGATCGCGCTGGGTCTCGCGAGGACACAAGTAGATTGCCGTATTGGCCGGAACCTTGACGGAGCCGATGACTGTTTCGCGCACCGACTTGAGCGGAATGAAGGCTCCTGGCGGCAACAAGCGCAGCGATTCCAGCACAACGCCATTGAGATATGGCAGTTTGTTGAGCTCTTCGGTGTCTGTTTCTTCCGAGAAATCGGCAGCCTTGAGTTCGTCACGAAGTTTTGCGGCAATCTCCGGATGGCGCGACAGCAAGACCGATGTCCACAAAGCCCCCAGGGAAGGTGTGTCGACAGCTGCCCAGACCATGGTTCCAAGGCATGCGATCTTGAAATCAAAACTGAAAGCCTGACCGTTCGCGTCGGTCATGTTCCAGACCGAGGTTCGGAGGCTGGCATTGGCGGGCTGGCCGTCGACTTCCTTGATCCAGTCCGTCAGTGCCTCTTCAACGGCTTCGGCCTGCCTGAGCAGTTTGTGAAAGGGAAGCCCCGGAATGTCGTATTTCAGAATTCTGTTTGCGGTGACATAATTGGAAAGATTCAGCCGGTCCACCAGGTGACCGATATGGAGCGCCCGTTCGGCGTCCGGCTCAGCAAAGAGCTGGTTGAAGATGCACTGGATGGAGAGATCCCTGTGGAACCTGACCAGATCGAATTTGCCTTCAGTGAATGCCTTGTCGATCACCGGTTTCATGATGGCGTGCATTTCGGTCGTCAGTTTCTTGATCTGGCCGCGATTCAGGGGCGCTTCGATTTGGCTTGCAATATGCCGATGGGCCTTTCCTGAGAGGCACATGTAGTTGTGTCGGATTTTTTGCTGCGCTGTGTCGGGTTTTGCACTGATGGGCCAAAGTGCGGTCATCCGTAAATCGTCCCAATTGGCGTATACTTGGCGATTATTTTCAGCGCCATAAAATATAAATGCGTCAGGCGATTTTTTCTTGCCTAAAAATGGAAGTGAAATCGATACAGCGTTTCCATATTTCTCCAATATACGAGAAGCAGTATCTAAAGGTGCTGTATAAAATCCAAGAAATGCTTTTAATGCAGCCATTCCGTGTAGTTCTGATGTGAGTTGCATTTTTTTCATGTTACACGCGCGCAGAATATCAATCCGGAAAATAGCAATAAGCATTTAGGAACAAGATTTGCACCAGGAAACTTCCAAAAAAAGCCATTATTCAGGGGGCTGGGCTCACTACTATCCGGCAAGAGCGATTGCCCTGTGGGCGTTCCAGTGTTTCTTTCATGAGGCCTATCAAATTAGCCAGAAAGAAACTGAATGATTTTGTGCGCCGGCCGGCGCATTAACACCGGTGTTTGGCCGCGGGTTACTTAGGTGTCATGATCCGGCTCTATGGCTTGGAATTTTCAGGGAGCGCATCATGGCCGTTGTGAAGGTCGCGACATTCAATCTTTATCATTTTGCCGCGCCCGGCATATTCTGGCATGAGCGCAAGCCGACTGCGACCTATTCGGATGCGCAGTGGGCCGATAAGAAAAACTGGATCTCGGGCCTGATAGCGGAAATGAATGCTGATGTGATCGGCTTTCAGGAAGTTGTTTCGCATGACGAATTGGCTGCGCTGATGGCGGCGAACGGCTATGTGCATTTCTTCTGCACCGGGCATCCGATGTTTGATCCCGACGATCCGGCGGTTTACGTGAATGCCACGGTGGCAATTGCCTCTCGCCATCCCTTTGTCAGCGTCCGTGCCCTTTCAGGCGTCGCCGGTCTGCCTGATGACACCGTGATCGACGCGGATTTCAATTTCTCGCGGACCCCGGTTGATGCGGTGATCGATCTGCCGGGCATTGGTGAAACCAGGATCTTCGTTTGCCACTTCAAATCACAGGGCGCCTTTGTCGATGATGAAGACATCGATGCGCTTTCAGACTGGGGCGACAAGATCCGCACCACTTATATGGAGCGCGCCATGGCGGGTGTGAATCAGGTGGCCAAGCGCGCCGCCGAGGCTGGCGCGATCTACCGCATGTTCCGGCAGACCATTGATGCCGATCCGGATGCGCCGGTCATTCTGCTGGGCGATCTCAACGAGGACCCGGCCTCGCACACGATCTCTATCCTGACCCAGGGCGACAGGGTCTGGTCCTGGGGCAGCGTTGCAGCCAATGCGATCCCCGAGGAGTTTGCCTATCTCAAGCATGTCTACAAGCTTTATGACAGCTTCAACCTGGTGGTAATGCAGGGCCTGACCCGGCCCAACACTCACGGTGACATCATTTCGGGTTCGGTACTGGATTACTGTGTGGTCTCCAACGGGCTCAACCCGAAAAATCCGCGCCGGCGTGGTGCGGTCAGCAAGGTCGAGGTCTTTGACGACCATTTCGAAACCGGTCCACCAAAGGACCGCTCGTCGGATCACGCTCCGGTGGTAACGACGATCGAGAGCAGTTGAAGAGGGGTGACGCTTCTGGTCGCGTTGCTTCAAATTCGGTATGTCTCCACCAGCACACCGAGAAGTATCAGGCGCTCAATCCGCCCTGTCATCATAGGCGCGGCGGGCATCGAGCACCCGGGCGTGATTGGTGATCGCCCATTGCCCCAGCGCTGATACGGGCTCGAGCAATTCAATGCCGAGTGGGGTCAGTTCATAGTCCACCCGCGGCGGCACCGTGGCGAAGACCGTGCGGGTGAGATAGCCGTCGCGTTCCAGGCCGCGCAGAGTGGTGGTGAGCATTTTTTGCGAAATTCCCACGACAGCACGCTTGATCTCGCTGAAGCGCAATTTCCCGTTGCCAAGCGTTCTGACCACCAGAACGCTCCACTTGTCTCCAACCAGGGAAATCACGTCATTGGCGATCTGGCAATGGCCGGGATTGTGCAGGTCTGTTGGTTTCATCGAGGTGCCTCAGGTTCAAAAAAGTGCCGTCTTGTGGCCATTCACTTGGTTTCATAAGTAGCGTCAGTCACTTTTTTATACAAGGAAATCACGATGACAAAAATCGCTGTTCTGGTTGGCTCGCTGCGCAAGGAGTCGATCAACCGCAAGTTCGCCGGAGCTCTGGAAAAACTGGCTTCCGGCCGGATCGAGTTCGTCTATGCCGACCTTTCTGCGCTGCCGCACTATAATGAGGACCTGTGGGACAACGTGCCGGAAGCGGTCTCCCAGCTGAAGGCGACGATTGACGGAGCTGATGCGGTTTTGATCGTCACGCCGGAGTACAGCCGCACCTATCCGGGCGTCATCAAGGACGCCATCGACTGGGCGGCTCGTCCCTGGGGCAAGAATTCCTGGGCCGGAAAGCCGCTGGCGATCACCGGCACATCACCCGGCGCGATCGGCACGGCGATTGCCCAGAACCATTTGCGCACGACTATGGTCGCGGCAGGAACTGCCGTCATGGGGCAGCCGGAACTCTACTACACCTACAAGCCGGAGCATTTCGGCGCTGATGGCGAGGTAGTTGACGAGAGCACGAAAGCTTTTCTCGAAAGCTGGATTGGCAGCTTTGCCGACTGGATCGCCAAAACCGGCAAATAGGGCCAGATACCTCCAGTATCCTGGCTTTGCCAATCTACCCCGTCACCGGTCAAGGCCGGTGGCGGGCCGGGTTTTCACCACCTGATAGGTCTTCGGCAGGTTCGGCGGCTTGTAGTCGCGGCGTTTTTGTAATCGCTCGATCACCGCTTCATGCAGTTTCGCGCCCTCGGGAATGCGGCGGTAATCGAACACCGGGAAATAGAATTTGCCGATCTGCAGCTGGCGGTAAAATGAGGTTTTTGGCACCTTGCGCGGCAGGAACTCGGCAAAGGCCCAGGCCGCATTCATCGAGTTGTTGATGTCGGCCAGTGGGTCGGGTGCGCCGTAGTTCTTGCTGGTTTTCTCGGCTTGGTCACGGGCGAGATCCGCGCGCGCCAGCGCGGTGGTCTTTGCCTTGGTTCCATGGGTCAGCAGTTCGAACACCGCTTCGTCGCCCAAAATACCTGCAGCCACCGCTTCGCGGTACAGCCATTCGAGCGGGATCTTGGCGAGACCGCTTTTGGCGTCCGGATAGCCGCCGCCGATATCGCCATGGCAGCCGGTAAACCAGACTTCCTCGAAATCCTGAGGCGACTTCTCATAGGACCGGGTCTTGTACGACCACTGCTCATAGCTTTGTGCGGGCTCCCACAGGGAGGGCTGGAAATAGGTTCGCCGCTCATCGATGGCGACGGCATGGCGGACGGTTTTCACCCGGTCGTTCCTGTTGGTGTAGGCTTTTTGTGTGGTGGTCAGCCAGGGGAAGCTGGCCGTGGCGTCAAACACCGAAGCCACCGTGTCCCAAACACCGAGAAATTCGATGCGGATGCCGGAGCCATCGAGCACTTTCTGGAAATGGCCGATCTCAGCACTGAACCCCTCGGACCCTGGCTCGCCGAGCCGTGCATAAGCACGCCAGGCATAGCGCACCAGCTGCAGTTGCTCAGGCCGCACCAACCCGAAGATACGGATGAAACCGGCCAGCAGGCGCGCAGTGTAGGAGCCGCGGGAAAAGCCGAAAATATAGACCCTGTCGCCATACTCGAAGTTTTGGACCAGGAATTCATAGGCCTGCATCACATTGTCAGAAATGCCCGCGCCGGTGGCGAGGCCGAGGATGATGCGGGTTTTTGATTTGAACCGCTGCCACCAGCCGCTCAGGCCAAAAGTGCCGACGCCGGGCTGATAAAACACCTGTTGCTTTTTCGACCGCTCAAGACTGCCATAGAGTCTCAATACGTTGGTGCGGTCGCCGGAAATCTGGTTCGACGTGCCGTCCAGAAGAATGACGATGTTCTTGGCCATAGCTCGGCCCTCCACCGGGCAGAGGATACGCGAGAAAGGGGGAGGCGGCAATCAGAGGGGGAGGGGGCGAACCGGAACCACTGCTTCAGGCCGCGTCGGCGATCGGATCCGCTGGAGCAATGGCAGCCACAACCGCATTGGCTGCAAGGTCGAGATAATTCGGATCTGACTGCAACTCATCCAGACTGCGCGGCACCGGGTGTTCTCCCTGCCAGTCCTCGAACGCGAAGCCCAAGGCAACTCCACCTTCATGGATGGCTTCGTCAAGGCTGTCAGCCACGGCGGTGACACCTGGAACATCTGGAAAAGACACTCCATAGCCACTGTCTGACTGTTTATGAATGAGGGCGATATAGTGTGCCATCGGGCTCAATCCTTGGACCATTTTGCTTGAGTATAGATGGATCTTACAGTGCCCATCGGGATATCCTTTCGCGGGTGTGTCACGATGACCACTCTCAAGTCGCCAGAGTGGCGAAACTTGTGATGCGATCCACGTACGGAAACCAACTCGAACCCATCCGCCTTCAATTTTTTGATGATATCCCGGCTGTCTTTCAGCATCAAATGATCCTGTCACTGATTTTGAAAGTAACGCGCTATCGCCCGCACATCAAGATTTCCTACAGCGCTGCGCGTTTGAGCGACTGTGCGGCACTTTAACCACTGGCGTTCGGAAATGTCGAAGTGTTCCCGTCCGCATGAAAGAAGCATTGGTTCCGAACAAAGGGATAACGTCGAAGAGGCGACGCCACTAAAGCTCGATCGAGCCGATACCGCTCCTTCCGCCGCCGGAACATAACCGCCGCAGCGGATGAATTTCCAAATAAATTCCCGGACTTCGCTGCAACAATCGCCTCGACGGCGGACTGATGTTTGGCCCGCGCTCAGTCGCGGTCAAAGTTCATTGTCTCGCCGTCCAAGCACATACAGTTCCAGCTTCGCCAGCGTCTGCTGTCCGCCTTCGACTGCGCCGAACTCGATGGTCGCGTCGCGGGCTTGCTGGGTCTCGAATACCAGCGTGAGCGTAACACGCGTCTGAGCGGCGGCCTCGTCGAAGGTGATGAGGCCGCCGAAATGGGCCGGCTCGTCGATTTCGCCGCCATGGTCATAGGCGATCCGGGACGGCGCGGAGATCTCGGTATAGCGGATCCAGTTCGGCCAGGTCTTGCCGTCGGGGCCATGCATGGTGTAGCGCCACAGGCCGCCGACCGAGAACTCCATTTCGTGGGTCTCATTTGTAAAGCCGTCCGGTCCCCACCAGGCGTCAAGATGCTTCGGATCGGAGAAGGCTTCGAAGACCAGTTCGCGGGGTGCCGCGATGCTGCGTTCGATGCGGATGATCTTGCCTGGGTCGAGTTCTGCGGACATGTCATTTGCCTCCATTGTGCTGGTTCAGGAGCCGCTCGAGCCGGTCGAGGTTCTGTTCATTGGCGGCGTGCATGAATTTTTCCATCGCCTCGTTCTCTTCGGTGCGGTCAAACAGCATGCGCCAGTTGAACCGCGCGCCAGGGCCTTGATCGGCAAAGCGCATCTCCAGAGTAAACACATGCACAGGTTCGTGGTGCGTCATCCTGATGGTTTGGCCGGCGACGACATCCTCGAATGTCCAGTGATTGTGATATTCGGTGCCGTTGTCAGCAATCATGGTGATCCGCCAGTCTCCGCCTGACTTCAGATCAAAGGCGGTAATGGTGTTGGTGAACCCCTCCGGGCCCCACCACCCGGCCAGTTTTTCGGGATCCGCAAAGGAATCAAACAGTGTTGCCCGGTCAACCGGGAACAGTCGCTCATTGAGGATTTCGATCTTGTCCGTCATGGCTTGCTCCCGTCCTCGTTGTTGTTGTCTGCCTGCAGCGTCGTGAGGTAGGTTTCCAGCCGGTCGAGGCGGTGGTCCCAAAGCTTCCGGTAGTTGGTGAGCCAGCCGTCGACATCCTGCAAAGCAGCGGTTTCCAGCCGGCAGGGGCGCCATTGGGCGGTTCTGCCGCGCGAGATCAGCTTGGCCCGCTCCAGTATTTTCAGATGCTTGGAAATTCCCGGCAGGCTCATGTCGAAAGGGGCGGCCAGTTCATTGACTGATGCCTCCCCCTCGGCCAACCGCCCGAGGATTGCGCGCCGTGTCGGATCGGCGAGAGCGAAGAGCGTGTCGGAGAGGGGATCCAGCGCCATGATAAACCTATCGGTTAATTAACTGATGGGTTAAATACAGACAAAAAGAAAACCGGTCAAGCTGTTGGCTGGCTTGGAGTGAGCTTTCCCTCCGTCATGCCGGACTTGATCCGGCATCCAGCGGCGAACGTCCGCGTGCCGGACGACTCCTTATGCAGCCGGTGCCTATAAGTCGATGTCTATAAGAAGAGTCCCCCACCGCGCAGACGCGCGGTTTCTGGATCCCGGATCAAGTCCGGGATGACGGGGTAAAGGCCTTCAAACCTGCCGCTCTCAGTTTATCAAGCCGCCGGAAAGTAACTCTGCAGCGGGTGCACTTCGAGGTTTCCGGCCTTCAGTGCGGCGATGGCCTGGGCGGCGGAGAGGCTGCCTGACATGGTGGTGAAGTAGGGCACTTTCTGCATAAGTGCTGCGCGGCGGAGCGACTTGGAATCAGAGATGGTCTTGGCGCCCTCGGTGGTGTTGATCACCAGTTGCACCTGACGGTTTCTGATCGCATCCTCGATGTGCGGACGGCCTTCGAGCACCTTGTTGACGTGCTCGACCTCGAAGCCCTCGCCCTTGAGGAAATCCGCGGTTCCCGATGTCGCCATCACCTTGAAGCCATTGTCGACCAGAATGCGGATGGCTTCGATAACGCGCGGCTTGTCCTCGTCGCGGACCGAGACAAATACCCGGCCGGAACGCGGCAGGTCGACGCTGGCGCCGAGCTGCGCCTTGGCGAATGCCAGCGCGTAGTCGCGGTCCAGACCCATGACCTCGCCGGTCGAGCGCATTTCCGGTCCAAGCAGCGTGTCGACGCCGGGGAATTTGGCGAACGGGAACACTGCTTCCTTGACGGCAATGTGGGTCAGGGTGCGGTGATTGGGTACCTCGCCATAGGCTGCGAAGGCGTCGGCCAGCTTCTCGCCGGCCATCACCCGTGTTGCCACCTTGGCGATCGGCGAGCCGACGGTTTTGGCGACAAACGGCACTGTGCGCGAGGCGCGCGGATTGACCTCGAGCACGTAAATGACGTCGTCCTTGATGGCGTATTGCACGTTCATCAACCCGCCGACATTGAGCGCCTTGGCCAGCGCGATGGTCTGCACCTCGAGACGGTCGACCATTTCGGGAGACAGCGTGTGAACCGGCAGGGAGCAGGCGGAATCGCCCGAGTGAATGCCGGCTTCCTCGATGTGTTCCATGATGCCGGTGACATTGACGTCCGTCCCGTCGCAGATGCAATCGACATCAACCTCGATGGCGTTGGTCAGATAGGTGTCAAACAGCAGCGGGTTGGTGCCGAGCAGGGTGTTGATCTGGCCGGTCTTGTCGTTGGGATAGCGCGCCTTGATGTCTTCGGGCACCAGCTCCGGCACGGTGCCGAGCAGGTAATTGGACAGGTTGGTCTCGTCGCGGATGATCTGCATGGCGCGGCCGCCAAGCACATAGGACGGACGGACCACCAAGGGGAACCCGATGTCGGTGGCCACAAGGCGCGCCTGTTCTACCGAATAGGCGATGCCGTTGTTGGGCTGGACCAGGTCGAGCTTGTGCAGAAGCTTCTGGAAGCGGTCGCGATCCTCGGCCAGATCGATCATGTCGGGCGCGGTGCCGAGGATCGGAATACCGGCCTTTTCCAGGGCTTCGGCGAGCTTCAGCGGGGTCTGGCCGCCAAGCTGCACGATGACGCCCTTGAGCGTTCCGGCTTCCTGTTCCTTGGTGAGGATTTCGAGCACATCCTCATCGGTCAGCGGCTCGAAATAAAGCCGGTCGGAGGTGTCATAGTCGGTCGACACGGTTTCCGGGTTGCAGTTGACCATGATCGCCTCGTAGCCGGCGTCTTTCAACGCGAAGGCGGCGTGGCAGCAGCAATAGTCGAACTCGATGCCCTGGCCGATGCGGTTGGGGCCGCCGCCGAGGATCACCACTTTCTGGCGATCCGAAACGCGGGCCTCGCAAGCCAGGCTGCCGGCGAACGGCACTTCGTAGGTCGAGTACATATAGGCCGTCGGCGAGGCGAACTCGGCGGCGCAGGTGTCGATGCGCTTGTAGACCGGGCGGACGCCCAGACCCCGGCGTAGCTTGGCCACTTCATGGCCGCGCTTGCCGGTGAGCGAGCCGAGCCGTGCATCGGAAAAGCCCATTGATTTGACCAGCCGCAGGTTCTCGGCGTCGGTCGGGATGCCATGTTCGCGGATGCGGGCTTCCATGGCCAGAATGTCCTCGATCTGGGCCAGGAACCACGGATCGATCTTGCAGATTGAATGCACCTCTTCGGCACTCATGCCGAGCCGCAATGCTTGGGCCACCATGCGCAGACGGTCCGGCGTCGGGGTGCCGATGGCAGCCCTGATGGCGTTGTCGTCGTCGCCTTCGCCAAGGCCGGGGATCTCGATTTCATCAAGCCCGGTGAGCCCGGTTTCAAGGCCGCGCAGGGCCTTCTGCAGGCTTTCGGCAAATGTCCGGCCGATCGCCATGACTTCGCCGACTGATTTCATCGCCGTGGTCAGCAGCGGCTCGGCGCCGGGGAATTTTTCAAAGGCAAAGCGCGGGATCTTGGTGACGACATAATCGATCGATGGCTCGAACGAGGCCGGCGTGGCGCCTTGCGTGATGTCGTTGTCGAGCTCATCGAGCGTGTAGCCGACGGCGAGCTTGGCTGCGACCTTGGCGATCGGGAAGCCGGTGGCTTTCGAGGCCAGCGCCGACGAGCGCGAAACACGCGGGTTCATCTCGATCACCACCAGCCGGCCATCGGCCGGGTTGACGGCGAACTGCACGTTGGAGCCGCCGGTCTCGACGCCGATCTCGCGCAGCACCGCCAGCGAGGCGTTGCGCATGATCTGGTATTCCTTGTCGGTCAGGGTCAGCGCCGGGGCTACAGTGATACTGTCACCCGTGTGCACGCCCATCGGGTCGATGTTCTCGATCGAGCAGATGATGATGCAATTGTCGGCGGTGTCGCGCACCACCTCCATCTCGTATTCCTTCCAGCCCAGCACCGATTCCTCGATCAGCACTTCAGTGGTCGGCGAGGCATCAAGCCCGCTTTCGATGATGTCGAAGAATTCCGAGCGGTTGTAGGCAATGCCGCCGCCGGTGCCGCCCATGGTGAACGACGGGCGGATGATGGCGGGCAGGCCGATCAGATCCAACGCCTGCACGGCCTGGGCCATGGCGTGGCTCATATAACGCTGCTTGCGGTCGGATTCGCCCAGGTTCCAGGTGTTTTCCAGCGCATCGAGCGCCGCGTCGAGGTCGTCGCCCGAAAGCTTGTCGCGCAAGACCTTGCGCTCGGCCTCATGCAGCTTGCGGTCGGTGTCCTTGATTTCGGTGGCGTTGGCCAGAAAAGAGCGTGGCGTTTCAAGCCCAATGCGGGCCATCGCCTCGCGGAACAAGGCCCGGTCCTCGGCCATGTCGATGGCAGCCGGCTTGGCGCCGATCATCTCGACATTGTAGCGCTCGAGAACGCCCATGCGCTTGAGTGACAACGCGGTGTTGAGCGCGGTCTGGCCGCCCATGGTCGGCAGCAGCGCGTCGGGGCGCTCGCGGGCGATGATCTTGGCCACAACTTCGGGCGTGATCGGCTCGATGTAGGTGGCATCGGCGAGGCCCGGATCGGTCATGATCGTCGCAGGGTTGGAGTTGACCAGGATGACCCGGTAACCCTCTTCCTTCAGCGCCTTGACCGCTTGCGTGCCGGAATAATCGAATTCGCAGGCCTGCCCGATAACAATCGGTCCCGCACCGATGATGAGGATCGACTTGATATCGTTACGTTTTGGCATAGTCCGGGTCCGATTCTAACAAGCTCCGCGCAAAAAATCCCCCGACGGGAATCTACTAAAAAGACTCGGGTCGAAAGACGCCATGCGCAAAATCTAAGGCTAGACGCGGCTTATAGGGAAATCTTGCCCGAGGCGAAACCCCAAAAGCGGGATTGTTCAGGGGAAAGTGGGGCGCATGCGCCACACACTGACTTGGCTTTTCGGGTGCCTCACCCCGCGACATCGTCTTACCGGACCTGATCGGGTATCCAGCGACCCGGCGTCTGCCGGGGCAAAGGCCATTTTCAGCCCAAGGACTTGGGCTGGCTGGATCCCGAGGCTACGACGTCGCTTCGCTTGTCTTGATCAAGGCCGGGATGACGAACGCGGAGGGGCTTTCCATGGCCTCAAAAAATATGTGCGATGTTTGAGGCCAGATTTTCCTTCTACTTCCCCTACTTCCCGCGCTTCTGCAAATCCAGCAGCCATTCCACCACATCGGCCTTTTCATGGTCGAACAGCCGGAAGGTGGTCATCGGGAAGTGGTCGGCCTCAAGAAAGGCTTCGAACCAGGCGCGATCGCGGTCTTCTGCGGCGACGATGGCCGAGTAGGGCGGGGCCATGTCGGCGGTGAGTTTTTCGCCTTCGCGCACATGGCAATCGCGGCACCATTCATCGACCACTTTTTGCCCGCGTGCCACGGCAGCGGGATCGGCCGCCGCTGTATAGACAGGGCCCAACAGCATCAATCCGGCAATCAGCAGTCTGAGCATCGCGGCTTCCTTGCATTCAGGCCCGTGTAGAGCGCTTCAATCGAGAGATAGAACATTCTACCGCGCTCAGGGATGCGCCGCCGTGATCAGGATCAACCGCGGCGGCGTCACTCCCGCTCAGGTGCTGCTGCGCTGTTCGATCCAGCGCTGGATCTGGGCTGCGTAACTGCGGCTGACCGGTATATCGGCGCCGTCTGCGGCGCGGATGGCCAGCCTGCCATTCTTGCCGACGCCGCGGACCAGAAAATTCTCGGGATGCTCGGCCACCCAGTGCGAGCGGTGAACCTGCCTGCCGGGGCCGGCTTCACCGATCGCATCGGCCAGCCGCATCAACAGCAGCTCCGTGCCTCTTGTGGTCACCACCAGCACATAATGGTCCTGCACCTCAAGCCGGATCAGGGCGCCGCGCTTGTCCACCGGTACTCTGTCGAGCAGTGGCGGACGATCGAGCTGGGCTAAGGGGGCGATTGCAGCGGGGCTGCTGGCCGGATTCGTTACGGCAGGGTTTACGGGTGACACAGACGGGATGGCAGCAGCTTTGTCTGTGTCACCATCCCCCGCGACCTGGTTTGTGGCGCTGATGCTGAGCCAGGTCAGAGCCGAGAAAGCCAAGCCGATCGGCAGCGCGATCAGGGCGTTTTCCAACACCCGTTCGGCATTGAGCGGCCGCATCAGCAACCCGAAATTGATCACGGTGATCGCCAGCCCGACTGGCAGTGCCGACACCACGGCGCCGGTCAGCATGCGTGTCAGGCGCGAAGGCATGCGGGCGCTGAGTGCTGTGTCGAAAAAAGCGATGCAGACAAGCGCGCAGGTCCAGGTGGCGGCATGCAGCATCAGCCAATAACCAAGCCGGGTGGAGAAGGCGAGCCGTTCATAGGTGCCGAACGGACCGGTCACCACGAACAGGCCGACCATCAGCGCAAACACCAGCCACAGCCGCGGGCGGCTGAGAAGCGTGTGCAGTTCACGAAGCGTGGATTGCAGCAACGTGTCGCTCACGAAGTTCTCCGGGTCACAGGCGCATGCGGCATTGAGGATCGGTGGCGACCATGGCCGATGGGGGCAGATTTGGCAATCGGATCGCAGGCTTTTCGGAATTCTGCCCGCCGCGATCCACAACAACGGACCACCATCATGACGCTCGAACCGCTTCTCAACGCCAGCCCCGCTATCCAGTTTCATGTGTTCACCGTCGTTCCAGCGGCACTGATCGGCGGCCTCATGCTGCTCAAGCGCAAGGGCACACTCGTCCACCGGATGGCCGGACGGGTGTGGATTGGCTTGATGGTGCTGACCGTGCTGTCGAGCTTCTTCATCCATACGATAAAGCTTTGGGGACCGTTCTCGCCGATCCATGTGCTTTCCGTCATCACCCTGATCAGCGCTTTCGAAATCATCCGGTCAGTGCGGCGGCGCAATTTTGTCCGCCACCAGCGGTTGGTGAAATCGCTCTATTTTGGCGGCATCGGCATTGCCGGGTTTTTCACCTTCATGCCGGGGCGGATCATGCACGAAGTGGTGTTTGGCGCTGCGGTCGGCGTCGAAATTCCAGCCGTTGCCGCTTCACCGGCAGTGCAGGTGGCGGGCGCAGCCCCGATCTGGGTGTGGCCGCTGCTGGTTGGGTTGATTGCGCTTGGGATCAGCCGGATGCGCGACCGGGAGATGCCGGTGTGGCGGCTGATGCTGCTGCCGGCGATGCTTGCCGGGTCTTCGGTGCTCACCGCTTTGATCGGAGGCCTGAACGGACAGCTGGACAGTTCAGGCCTCGCGGCTATGGGGATCGGTCTTGGTCTGGGCATGGCTGCCGGCTGGATGTCGTTGCGCGCGGTTATGGTGACGCGGTCTGCCGGAAACCGGGTACTGGTCAGGGGCGAGGTGGTTTCGCTGATTGCCATTCTGGTGATATTCGCCAGCCGCTTTGCCAATGGTGCAATGACCGCGGTTCAACCTCAACTGCTCAAAAGCCCTGGCGTGGCGGAACTTTTCATCGCTGTACCGGTTTTGTGTGCGGGCGTAATGGCTGCCCGCGCGCTGGCTCAGGCCGGTTTCAACCCGCTCCGGGAGAGGTCACGCCCGTTGAGAGTTGAAGCAGAGTGTTGAAACTGGCGCTGGCGGCCCGTACAAGCTTGTTGTTAAAGCTATGGCTAATGCCGTCAGGAGAGTTGAGAGCATGGATTGGAAAGGCCGTCGCAAGAGCGACAATATCGAAGACCGGCGTGGAAGTTCGTCGCGTGGCGGCAATCCTTTCGGGCGTAGCGGTATCCGCTTGCCGTCGGGCGGTATGCGGCGCTCGGGCTTTAGTTTCAAGACCATCCTGATTATAGGCGTGATCTATCTTGGCCTGAAATTCATCGGCATCGATCCCCTGCAGATGCTCGGTGGCGATCCCGGCTCAATTCTTGGCGGCCAGAGCCAGACCGAACGTCAAATCACGCCCGCAAGGCAGGACGAGATGACGCAGTTTGTCGCCACCGTCTTGGCCGAGACCGAGGACGTCTGGAACGGCGTGATGAAATCCGAGGGGCTTGATTATCCTGAGCCGAAGCTGGTGTTGTTTTCAGGCGCGGTCAGTTCGGCTTGCGGCAATGCAAGTGCCGCTTCCGGCCCGTTCTATTGCCCGGGCGACCAGAAGGTCTATATCGACCTGACGTTCTTTGACGAGATGGCGCAGCGGTTCAAGGCGTCGGGCGATTTCGCCCAGGCCTATGTGTTGGCTCACGAGGTTGGTCATCATGTGCAGAACCTGATCGGCGTGCTACCCAAATTCAACCAGATGCGCCAGTCGATGAGCCAGACCGAGCAGAACAAGATGTCTATCCGGGTCGAGCTGCAAGCCGATTGTTTCGCCGGGATCTGGGGGCATTACACCGCGCAAAAGGGTATTCTGGAGCGTGGCGACCTTGAAGAGGCGCTCAATGCAGCGCAACAGATCGGCGACGATACGCTGCAGCGCCGCACCCAAGGCTATGTGGTGCCCGAAAGCTTCAACCACGGCACCTCGGCGCAGCGCAAGGAATGGTTCGCGCGCGGTTTTGACAGCGGCCGTCTGGAAGCCTGTGATACGTTCAGTAATCCGGTGTGAGTGAACTGATTTTGGATCGATGAGAACGGGGCCGCATCCGGCTGGGTGCGGCCCCTTTTGATTTTCTGTCAGGGCTTGTCTGTGTCCGGGGCATCGCGGCGAACCACTTCCACCGGGGTGCGCATGATGATTTCGCGGTGCGGGAAGGGGATGCTGATCCCGGCTTCCTTGAAGGCGTCCCAGAGCGCCAGCAGCACCTGGCCGCGGACATTGGTCAGGCCTGACTGCGGGTCCCTGATCCAGAACCGCAATTTGAAATCCAGCGATGAGGCGCCGAAGGCGGTCATCCAGCAGACCGGGGACTTGGTCGGAACCACTCGTCCGACCGATTTCGCGGCCTCAATGGCGATCCGGCTAACCTCGTGCGGATCGCTGTCATAGGAGACGCCGAAATCGACATCAAGCCGGATGAAGTCATCGGAGAACGACCAGTTGACCACCTGCTGGGTGACGAAATCCTCGTTCGGAATCAGATATTCCTGTCCGTCGCGGGTGACCACCGAGACGAAACGGGCGCGCAGTTCCCGGATCCAGCCGAAGGTTTCGCCCAGAGAAATCGTGTCCCCGGGCTTGATCGAGCGGTCCATGAGAATGATGACGCCGGAGATGAAGTTGGAGACCACCTTCTGCAGACCGAAACCAAGGCCGACGCCGACCGCGCCTGAAAACACCGTCAATGCGGTCAGGTCGATGCCGGTCGAGGACAAGGCCATCATCCCGGCAACGGTAATGAATGCGATCTTGACGACCTTGCCGGCAAGAACCTTGAAGGACGGCGAGAGGTCTTCAACGGTGCTGATGCGGCTGTCGAAAAAATTACCCAGAAGGTTGGCGATCCAGAGGAAGCCGACCGTGACGATGACGGTGCGCAGAACGAAGAGCGCCGATATGCGCAGGTCGCCAAGCTGGATCGCCATTTGTTCGAGAAAGGCGGTTGCTTCGGGGCGAAGGTCCAATATCCCCAGCGCTACATAGCTGAAGACCGTAAGTGCTATGAGCCGCGAGACGGTCCTGTTGTGGATGATCCGGCTTGAGACCGAGATGGTGAGCCAGGCCCAGCCAAGCGCCAGGGCGAGAGCCATCAGATAGGTCCGCGACGGCCAGGTCAGTTCGAGTGTGACCAGCCGGGCGATACTCAGCAGGAACAGAAAAATGATCCAGTGGCTTCTGCGCATCACCGCGACAATGACACGAAGAAGTCCGGGCTTGCCCTTGATCGTTCTGGCCCGGCTTTCGAGCCAGGGCTCGACCTTGCGCGAGGTCAGCCACCCGACCGCGTAACACACCGCTACAATCAGGATTTGATAGAATGTCCAGGGCTGGGCAAGGTAGGCTTTGGCAGTCCCCCAGAAGGTGACAAGGGTATGGGCGAAGCCGGGAATGTCGATGTTGTCCATCAAACCAGTATGAAATCTAATCGTCCGCTTGAGAAGTACCAATTAGGGGCAGGCGCATTGCTGCTCCACGCTTGCCCGTGCGGCTTGCCAAGTTTTTGGCGCGGGCGCATAAGCGCTTTTTGATGACGGGAGCATTTGATGCACGTGCAATCCACCGGTGCGAGAGACGAGCAAAGCTGGGGTGCCCAGGTATGGGCCACGCTGGCGCTTGGCTTGCCGCTGGTCGGCACCCAGATCGCCCAGATCGCCATTGCCACAACCGATGTGGTCATGCTGGGCTGGTACGGCACAGAGGAGCTCGCCGCCACTGTGCTTGCCTCGCAGGCATTTTTTGTCGTGTTCATTTTCGGTTCCGGCTTTGCCGGTGCGATTCTGCCGCTGGCGGCCCAGGCAGAAGGCCGCAATGACCCCACCCATGTGCGGCGTTCGGTGCGTATGGGGATGTGGATCCTGCTTCTCTACACCGTCGTGGTCATGCCGTTGCTGTGGTATCTGGAGCCGGCGCTGATCGCGCTTGGCCAGAAGCCGGAACTCGCAGCACTCGCCAGCGGTTATATCCGGATCGCGCAATGGGGCATGTTCCCGGCGCTGATGATGATGGCGCTCAGATCCTTTTTTGCCGCCCGCTCGCGGGCCAGTATCGTGCTTTGGTCAGCCATAATTGGCACCGTGGCCAACGGGATCCTCAATTACGGGCTGATCTTCGGCAATTTCGGCTGGGCGGAAATGGGAGTGCGCGGCGCGGCGGTGGCCTCGGTGGTCAGCTCAACCGTGATCTTCCTGATCATGGCGGGTTGGGCGATGTGGCATCCGCGGCATCATGAGTACCGGTTGTTCCAGCGGTTCTGGCGGCCCGAATGGCCGGCGTTTTTCGAAGTCTTCCGGCTCGGCCTGCCAATCGGTTTCACCATTCTGGCCGAGGTCGGCCTGTTCATGGCCGCTTCGGTGATGATGGGCTGGCTGGGTACGGTGCAACTGGCCGCCCACGGCATCGCCATCCAGCTTGCCTCTATCAGCTTCATGATCCCGCTCGGCCTTTCCCACGCCGCCACCGTGCGTGTTGGTCAGGCCTATGGCCGTGGCGACATGGCCGGGCTGGCGCGGGCGTCGCACACGGTGATGGCGCTTTCTGTGATGATCTCGGTTGCCTCGGCGGCGTTGTTCTGGCTGTTGCCGGAAGCGCTTGTCAGCCTGTTTCTCGATGAGACCAATGTCGATGCGGCCGAACTGCTCAGGGTAGCTGTGCCGCTGATTCTGGTAGCGGCCGCATTTCAGATCGTCGACGCCATCCAGGTGATCGCGGCGGGGCTGTTGCGCGGCATCAAGGACACCCGCATTCCGATGATCATCGCCGTCATCAGCTATTGGCCGATCGGCCTGTCGGCAGCCTATGGGCTCGGCTTCGGCCTCGGCCTTGGCGGACCGGGCATCTGGGCCGGGCTGGCGATCGGTCTCGGCGTGGCGGCAGTGCTGCTCAACTTGCGCTTCATCAACCGCGATCGGTTCCTGGATAAAGCAACCGCCTGAGTGGGGAAGTCAGGTCTTGCATGCGAACAATGCGGCGTTGTCGCCCGTGTTATCCCTCTCGTCCGGGTTCGTCCGGATCGCTGGAAAACAGTGCGATCTTGTTGCCTTGAGGGTCGCGAAGGTAGCCAACATAAAAATGTGGACCATAGGAGTCACGGAAGCCGGGCTGGCCCTCGTCAAAGCCGCCTGCGGCAAGCGCGGCGGAGTGAAGGTCACGAACCTGCTTTTGATTGCGAGCCTCAAATGCGGTCATGGCACCGTTCCCAGCCGAGGCCGGACGTCCATCGAAGGTTGGTTTAACGTAGAAATCGGGCAGAACGGGAGATTGACCCGGTTGTACGGGCAGCGCGTAGCTTAGGCCCTCAGGGCCCTCTTTCAGTCCATACCCAAGGTCTGGCAGGAACGCAGAGTAAAACCGTTTCGCGAGAGCCATGTCATCAGCACCGACGGTGACGTAGGCAATCATGCTGCGTGTTCCTTGCCGAAGGTTTGGTCATTACGACGGGTTTTGCTGTATTTTGTAGACCAACACACCGTGCCGCTCAATATCCGCTGCAAGGATCGAAGCATGACCGACCATTCAGGCATATTGCGGCGTCAGTCAATTAGGGCCCGGAGCAGTCATGCGGTGACGCGGCGAAAGCCCGCTTGCCGCTCGAATGTGGAAGCGAAGACCGGTACATGAAACGGCCGCACCGGTCATCCGGGTGTTTTGCCCAGATCACGCGTAACTGACCATCGTCAGGCTACAGGTTGATTCAGCGCTCAGTCAGCGCCGGCAGGCCCTTGCGTTCACTGATCATGTTCATGAAGCGGCGGAACAGATAGTGACTGTCCTGCGGGCCGGGTGAGGCTTCGGGGTGATGCTGGACAGAGAACACCGGTTTGCCGACCAGCCGCAATCCGCAGTTGGAACCGTCGAACAGCGAGACGTGAGTTTCCTCGACGCCTGCGGGAAGGCTCTTCGCATCAACCGCAAAACCGTGGTTCATCGACACGATCTCGACCTTGCCGGTGGTGTAATCCTTGACCGGGTGGTTGGCGCCGTGATGGCCCTGATGCATTTTCACGGTTGTGCCGCCCAGCGCCAGTGCCAGGATCTGGTGACCGAGGCAGATGCCGAACACCGGAAGGCCGCTGTCGATCAGTTTCTTGATGACGGGCACTGCATATTCGCCGGTTGCTGCCGGGTCGCCGGGGCCGTTTGAGAGAAACACGCCGTCGGGCGCCATGGCGAGAATGTCTTCGGCGCTCGCGGTGGCAGGAACCACAGTGACCTTGCAGCCAAGACCGCTAAACAGTCTCAAAATGTTGCGTTTGACGCCATAATCAACGGCGACGATGTGAGCCACTGGATCACCGGTCTCTGCAAAACCCTCGTTCCAGACCCAGGGGCTTTGGGTCCAGCTCGATGATTGGCCGGACGTGGCATCCTTGGCAAGGTCAAGGCCTTCAAGCCCGCTCCACTCGGCGGCTTGCGCGGTCAGCGCCGGAATATCGAAATTTCCGGAGGGGTCATGGGCGATGACTGCGTTCGGAGCGCCGTTTTCGCGGATCCAGGCGGTCAGCGCGCGGGTGTCGACACCCGACAGCCCGATGACGCCGCGGGCCTTGAGCCAGGCATCAAAGTGTCCGGCCGAGCGGTAATTGGAAGGCTCGGTGATGTTGGCCTTGAAGATCGCGCCAACCGCGCCGATGTGGGCGGCAGGCGTCAGGTCCTCGATATCTTCGTCATTGGCGCCGATGTTGCCGATGTGGGGAAACGTGAAGGTGACGATCTGGCCCAGATAGGAGGGATCAGTGAGGATTTCCTGGTACCCGGTGAGCGCCGTGTTGAAGCAGACTTCCGCACGGGCCTGGCCAGTGGCGCCGACGCCGTGGCCTTGGATAACCGTTCCATCGGCGAAAACCAGAACAGCGGTCGGTTTTGTCTCAGTCCAGGGGCTCGTGGTCATGTCAACTCCGTTCACGGCTGCAACGCCGCTTCATCGCCGGGCCGAGGCCCCTTGATGTTTCACCGGGGCATCGCCATTTAAGATGCCGGAAACCAGCCGCGGTAAGCAGTTCCCGCGATGGATGGGTCTTCTCCGGTCTTTCAAAAGCCGGTAAATAGAGAAGGCGCAGGCTGCGGTCAATGAGCACCGTGGCGTGGATCAGCCAATAAATAGCTTGAACATGATGCGGACGAGGGGGTAATCCTCTGCTTCCGCCTGTGCGGGCCCGATTGGGTAATGTAGGAACTGCCGGAGAAAGTCTGATCATGCGTGAACGTTTTACAGAAACGCTCAAGGATGCCATTCGCGCCAAGGACACGCGCCGTATGTCGACGCTGCGGCTTATCCAGGCTGCGATCAAGGATCGCGACATCGCCAATCGCGGTGCCGGCAAGGATCCGGTCAGCGACGAAGATATTCTTCAGATCCTGACCAAGATGATCAAGCAGCGCGAAGAATCGGCGACCATTTATGAAGAAAACGCCCGGTTGGAGCTTGCCCAGCAGGAGCGCGATGAAATTGCCATCATCCGTCAGTTCCTGCCACAGCAGCTGCCGGAGGAAGAAGTGCGCGAATTGTGCAAGTCGGTGGTCTCGGAAACCGGTGCTTCCGGTCTGCGCGACATGGGCAAGTGCATGAATGTGCTCAAGGAGCGCTATCCCGGCCAGATGGATTTCTCCAAGGCCTGCGGCATGGTCAAGGGGCTGTTGCAGTAAGCAACAACCATCCAGACAATCAATTCTGAACATTTCCGGTAGTGGTGCGTTGAGTTGTAGCTCTTACTGCGGCTCATCCGCGCATCGCTGGCGCCGACGTGTATCGAACACATGAATGGCTGCAATTGGTAGTATGTTATCAGGTGCTCGATTCGTTGATTTACGTCGATCGGGACCACACAAAGGACATGCAATGACGCCGAAGACTACCTCACAGCTTCATTTCGATCAGGTTGATCGTCACTTCCCCCAGCAGCAGCGGGACCACGTCCGTGTGTCCAGTATCGAAGTCGTGGATTTGCTTGGTTCCTTGTCACCGTTGGGACTTTGGCGGCTGGAAATCGAGACCGGTCATATTTACTGGTCCGAGGATTCTGCCCGCATCCATGGAATGGAGAAATCGGACGGCCCTGTAAGCTTGAGTGAGATTCTTGCAAGCTATCATCCAGAGGACGCCGAGCTTATCGAGCAAGTAGTGGGAGCGGCGACCATTGAGCGCAACAGCTTCCGATTTGTTTTGAGGGTTAAGGACAGCAAGGGGGCTTACCGGCTTGTCGCAACGGCTGGCCGGTTCCGGCCTGATAATGGCGGCGAACTGTTTGGGTATTGTCACGAGTACAATAATATGGTGCGCTCAATCGTACTGGCAGGTGGTTGAGACGTGACTTTTGCTCCCAACCCGGCCCACAAATCCCAACCATTCGAGCTGATAGGAACGATCCGCACGATTTTTGACGCCATGCAGGTGCTGCGCAAAACCTGTGTGAGCTTCGGCTTTAGCTATTTTTCTGTGATCACGCTGCCATCGGCTGTTTCTGGTGATGACGAGATGATTTCGCAAATGGCCACGATTTCAAGCTGGCCGCCGGAACTGATCGCGGACTACGACCGTTTGGACCTGGCGCGGAACAGCCCCATTCTCGACCAATTGCGAAAGCAGATCACGCCGGTGGTGTTTCAGTTGGATGAGATTAAAAATGCTCGTCCCGAGCCGGAAACTGCCAAAGTCGGAGAGCTGTTTCGCCGCTTTGACGTGATGATGGGGGTGTATTTTCCGGTGCATGACAGCCATAGCCTGCGCCATGCGGTATCTTTCATTGGGGACCGGGACCCTTTGTCGGTAGAAGAATTATCGACTCTTTCCATGTTCTCCACCATGCTGATCGAACAGATCTCGAAAATCAGCGTTGCCGATCATGCTGCGAAATCGGTCCTCAATGCCCGCGAGGTCGAAATCCTCAGGTGGACTGCGGAAGGCAAGACCAGCCCCGAGATAGCCCGGATTACCGGGTTGTCAGAGCACACGGTCAATCACTACGCCACGATTGCGACCAAGAAGCTTGGATGTTCCAACCGGACCCAGGCTGTGGTTTACGCCATACGTCTGGGCCTGTTCAAGTAAGGCTGGCTGGAGGACGGGGATCTGGCGCCGCAGCAGGGCGCTGTATCGTCAAATCAGACCGTCTGGGCGCGGCTTGCTTTATACTTGGGACCTGCAGTGATGAAGGCATCCAATGCTCCTCGTGCCGGCTTCTGCGCTCTGAGTTCTGTCCAGGTTTCAAAGTCGCAGCGTTTCATCGGCTTTGAGAAGTAAAAACCCTGGATTTCATCGCACCCAAGCAGCGCGGCAGCTGCCACTTGACCAGGGGTTTCCGTTCCCTCGACGACGACCCGGCATCCGAGGCTTTTGCCGAGTTGAATGATTGCCCTGGATACTTCGCGTGATGTGCCCTCGCAATCGATGCCTGACACGAATGAGCGATCGACCTTCAGAATATCGAACTTCAGGTCGTTGAGCTGCGCCAGGTTGGAATAGCCGGTACCGAAATCATCAATGGCGATGCGGACCCCGATAGCCCTGAGCGCGGTGATATGATCTGCGACGCTGGCAATGTTGGTGTTGGCGATTGTCTCGGTGATTTCAATGGTGATGAGGTGGGCGGGGCACTCATGCCTGTTGAGGATCTCGATCAGGAGATTTGAGAATTCGACATTCTGGAATTGCTCGATGGAGACATTGATCGAGACTTCAATCATTTGGCCTGCACGCGCCCATGCGGCGCACTGAGAAATGGCGTCCTCCTGCACAATCAGCCCGATGTCGAAGATAAGCCCGGTCATTTCGGCAATCGGAATGAATTCGACGGGCCCAACGACGCCGCGCTCGGGATGGTTGAGCCGAACCAGCGCCTCGACACCGGTCACAGTCCAGTCGCTGGCGCTGACCTTGGGCTGGTAGTAAACTTCAAACCGGCGTTCGGCGATGGCTGTGCGAAGGTCGCGTTCGATGGTTTCGCGAGTTTCGATGGCTTGCAGCATATGGGTTTGAAACGGAGCGGTTTTTTCCGCTTCCGAAAAGGTCATGGCATTGTTGCAAGCCAGTGCCGCATACTGCGTGAGCGTGGTTGCCGATGCCGAATCCTCTGGATATCTGGCAATGCCGATGGCAATTTTCGGGCGAAACTGGCGTCCTGTGGCTTCAACGATGCCTGCCAGAGCAGTATGCAGCTTGTTTGCCAGAGCTTCGATCCCGGACTGTTCGGTCAGGCCAGGGATGGACAAGACCAGTACGGTTCCTCCGAAGCGTGCAAAAACCGGTTCGCAGGTAGTGCCCTCGCTGTCTGAATTGCGAAGGTTTTGGCCATGGTCGTTGCAAGGCGAAGCCTCGACGAGCAATTGGGCGATGCTTCTGAGCAATTGGTCGGATGTCTGATGGCCGAACCAGTCGTTGACATTGCGGAGCTCGATAATGTCGATGAAAAACACTGATCCGCTCGCGCCACGACCCTCCGTTTGGGCGTACTCGATTTGCCGCTCAAGCAAAGTCTGGAACCGGTGGCGATTGGGAAGGCCGGTGACGGGATCATTGTTGGCCAATTCGCGAATTTCGGCTGTTGAAGAGCGTAAGCGATTGATCATGGTGCGCATGCTCGCGCCGAGTTCGCCGATTTCGCACAGGCAGTCGACCGGTATCCTGACGTTCAGGTCACCTTCTGCGATCTTTCTGGCGACGTCGTTCAGCTTGTGGATTGGTCCGGTTATCTTGCGGCTCAACAGAGCCATGACAATTGCGGTTGCGATGAGACCGACGAGCGCAAAAATGAAGTGGGCCTGGATGTCCGAGGCGCTGTGGTCAGCAAGAAAAGGTTTCGTCACGAGCGTCAAGCAAATGGCTGCCAGAACGATGTAGATCACCGTCAGCCGGAAACTCAGGGAATTTATGCCGATGCCGTAACGAATTGCTTTTTTTGCCATAAACGCCGCCCCGAGCGTCGATCCTGGCGAATTGCCAGCCCGTACTCTTGTGGATTTACCCCGAACATGCCGGTGCTTGCGGCTCTGCAATGGCCGGCGCCTTCATGACCCCGGATCTCATACCCATTGCGACAGGTGGATAAATAACAGTAGTTTATGAAAGCAAGTTGCGGAATATGCCTAAAACTTGAATGATCCGGAGTCTGGCCGGATTTATCTGCGCTACAGGCCGGTTGTGCCGGTGTGCATAACGGGGAGTGAGGCGCCAAGGTGCTTTGCCAGCGCAGACTGCCATGCCTATATAGAGGAGATCTTCAACCAGTCCCCTTGCCTGCGCCGGAGGCGCGCCGATATTGCGGTTTTCACCGTCCTTTCTTGACGACATTCGTGAACGCGTCCCGATCTCGGACGTGATTGGCAGGCATGTGACCTGGGATCGCAAGAAAACCAATACCTCGCGCGGCGACTGGTGGGCGTGCTGTCCCTTCCATGGTGAAAAATCCCCGAGTTTTCACTGCGAGGACCGCAAGGGCCGCTATCATTGCTTCGGTTGTGGTGTCTCGGGCGACCATTTCAAGTTTCTCACCGAGCTTGAAAACCTGAATTTTCCCGAAGCGGTTGAGCGCGTCGCCGACATGGCCGGGATCGCGCTGCCGGCGCCAGACCCGCAAGCCGCGCAACGTGAACGCCAGCGCGCCACGCTTGAGGACGTGATGGAGATGGCGGCGTCGTATTTCGAGGCCGAGCTTCAGGGTCCGCAGGGCGCCAAGGCGCGGGCCTATTTGCGTGACCGTGGACTGTCGGGCCGGACGATTGCTGCTTTCCGCCTTGGCTACAGCAATGACAACCGCAGTGCCTTGAAGGAACATCTGGCCGCGCGCGGCGTCGACAAGGACCAGATCGAGGCCTGCGGGCTGGTCGTCCATGGTCCCGAGATCGCGGTGTCCTATGACCGTTTCCGTGACCGCATCATGTTTCCGATCCTGTCGGCGCGGGAACGGGTGATTGCCTTTGGCGGCCGGGCGTTGTCACCGACGGCGCCCGCCAAATATCTCAATTCCAACGAGACCGAGCTCTTCCACAAGGGCAATGTGCTCTACAATTTCGCCCGCGCCCGGCGCGCCTGCGGCCAGGATGGTACGCTGATCGTGGTCGAGGGCTACATGGATGCGATCGCGCTGGCGCAGGCGGGCATCGATAATGTGGTCGCACCGCTCGGCACCGCGCTGGGCGAAAACCAGCTCATGCTGCTCTGGCGGGTGACGCCGCAGCCTGTGCTTTGCTTCGATGGTGACGAGGCCGGGCAACGTGCCGCCAACCGGACGGTTGATCTGGCCTTGCCGCATATCGGAGCAGGCCGGTCCTTGCGGATCGCGGTGCTACCGGCGGGCAAGGATCCCGACGATCTTGTGCGCCATGACGGGCGCGCGCCGTTTGATCAGGTGATTGCCTCGGCACGTCCTCTGGCCGACGTGGTGTGGTCGCGCGAAGCCGGTGCCGGGGTGTTCGAGACGCCTGAAAGCCGGGCCGCGCTCGAGGCGAAGCTGAGGCAAGCGACATCGCTGATCGCTGACGAGAGTCTGCGCCGGCATTACCAGCAGGATATGCGCGATCGGATGCAGGCGTTTTTTGGCGGCGGTCCGCGCTATGGCAACCGGGAGCAGGGCAAGTCCGGCAACGGATCTTACGGCCGTGGCGGATTTGAGCGCAATGGCGGGGCACGTGGCGGGCGGCCGGGCGAGGGGCGGAATGGCGGGCCACAGTCTTCGCGCAATATGGCGGTTTCCGAGCGGCTGGCGCAATCGGGGATGGTGAGAGGCCATGGCGCCATGCCGTCATTGCGCGAAACCGTGCTGGTGATGACAGTCGCCAACCATCCGCAGATGTTGCATCACGAGTTCGACGAACTGGCGGCGCTCGAATTTGACGACAAGGGCCTGATGCGGGTCTGGCAGGTGATGCTTGATGCCGCATCCGTAGGCGGGCGGTTTGACCGCGAACGGCTGTTTGCGGCCCTTGAGGCTGACGGGCAGAGCGCCTTTATCGCCCGCCTCGAGAGCCAGATTCGTAATGCCAGGATCTGGACGGCCACCGTGGAGGCTGCTTCCGAGGACGCGCATGAAGGTTACCAGCAGGCGCTGGCGCTGCACAAACGCACCCGCGCACTCAAATGGCAGAAGGCCGAGCTCGAGCGCGATATCGCCGAAGCCACGGAAGCCGGCGATGGCGAGGCCATTCCCGGGCTGATGCTTGCGCTGCAGGAAGTTCAACTGGAAGTGGCGCGGCTTGAAAACCAGGAAGCCATCATCGACGGCTTCGGCGTTCTCTCCGGCCGGATCAAGGGCGGCCGCGGCAGCTGAGGGCGCAGCCTGAGATTATTGCCCGCGAGGCATGCGCGGCCGCAGGATCGTAGTCATTTCAGCACCGTTCCGGGGTCTCCGAGGAGCTATGGCTGAAAGCCCATTCTAATTACTGCTATTACATCACAAAATGGGACCGTTTATTCCATGATTGAATATTTCTTGAAGAAGGTGTATTTTTTACGTTAGGAAACAGATGTCGTTGCTAAACAACTGCAATGTTGCTTCATGTTTTTATTACATCTGTTTTTCCGGGAGGGGTTGCAATGGACAATGCAGGCGTCTGGATAGGCACGGTCGTCATTGGCGCTTTGATTTTGCTGATCTTTGTGACCACCTGGTATCTGTTAGTGCGGGACAAGCAGATTCTCGCGGCGAATGGCGGCAAGTCTGATGGGATTCCTTTCAGCGCCATGTTTGTCCTCATTGTCCTGGCCGGAGTTGTCTTCGTCGGCCTGCTGGCATGGATCTTTCAACCCGATCAGGACTCAGCCAGCAACGGATTTGGCACACTCGCTGGGTTGATCCTGCTTGGCATGGTGGTCTTCATCGGCATCATGAACATACTGACGCTGTCTGCGGCGCGGATCGGCATGTTGGACGGGCGTCAGCCTTTCGGGCTGCCGGAAGGCTCGGTCCGGGCCATACTGACCATTGCTTTCATCATTCTGGTTGGGGTGCTCTCATCGTTCCTGCTGACAGGCAGCAACAACCGGTCAGGCTTTGCTCCGGTTGGCGTTGTGCTCCATACCCTGGACAATCAGGCGGCAGCCGAAAAACTGGCCTCGGAGATCCGGCTGACCCACGGAGCAAGTGCGCTTGTGGCGATCGAACAGGTTCAAGTGCAACAAAGCCCTGCGCAAAAGCCGGACGATGAGGGGCAAAAGCCGGATGACGCTGCTTCCAAACCCAAGCCCGAGGGCGACGTTAAGGGACTGACGTCGGATGCCACGCCAGCACCCACAGAATTCCGGGTCGTCATCTATCCCAAGGTCGATTATTCGGTCGCCGATGATATCTCAAAACAGACGCTGACCATGGTCTCGACCATTCTGGCCGCGATGATCGGCTTCTACTTCGCAACGCGCAGCGACGCAGGCGCCGCCGACCCCGCCAGTGTGAAGAGGGCCAATGCGCTCAAGGGCCTGCGCGAACTGTTAGATGAGACCAGGCCCGAGGAAGCCGTCGCCGCCGTCCGGACACAGCTGGATGCGTTCGCGGTGGCTGCGCGGTTGAAACACAAGGATGATCCGGACAAACTGAAACTTGTGGAGGCGGATATCAAAAAACTGGAAGCCGAATTGAACGCGCTTGAAACGAAATTGAAGGCTGTGAAGAGAGTCCGGGGCGATGACAACGCGACCTTCAACGACATCACGACGGCGAAGGCCGAAACCGAGGGCGTCAACGCGGGCCTGGTGACGCTGCAGAAAAACATCACTGACAAACAAAAGGCGCTGTAAGCGGGCCAACCCTAAGCGCAATAAGCATGTCCGGTCTGCCTCTCCGGACAGCGTTGCGGAGCTTGCCCGGCTATCCAGGGCGGAAAACACAACGCGCCTCGCCGGAAATGCAATCCGGCTGCATCAGGTGGATCGTGATCAACAAGGGCTGGCAACATCGGCGCTGGCGCTTGCTTGCGCACGGCAGTCAGATGGCCGGAGAAAGAATTACCCCAATCAGGGCGTTCTGAGCGCTAAAATAGCTTGCCTCTGCCGCATCGCCCCCTTGCGCTTGCGCGGAACGGCACTACATCAAAGCATCGGCTAAATCGTGTGAGAAGCCCGGAAATTTGGTCTAATCGCTGAGTCTCGCGGGTTTTTGCCTGTAAAGCCTTGACGGATAGGTTTTTTGTGGGAATCACCTGTTGGATACAAACGCGCGGCATCTTGCGGCTTGACGGGTGTGCGATGATATCGTGTTTTCCGGGGTTCAGATGATCGCAGAGCCAACGATCGAAGAGTTCAAGGATCTGCATGGTTAATAGGGAATTAAGCATGCGTACGCCACAACAAACCGGATGATTCGCAAAACCGTCCACTCCATTGGCGGGCGGCATGCGCCAGATGACAGGCGCAGCTGATATCAACCGAATGAAATCCGGGGAAAGTGACTGCCCATGGCAAGCAAGGTAAAAGAAGCAGCAGACGACACAGAGACCGAGCGCGAAGGCAATACGCCTGACGGGCCGTTGCTCGACCTGTCGGATGATGCCGTCAAGAAAATGATCAAGACCTCGAAAAAACGAGGTTATGTGACCATGGACGAGCTCAATGCCGTGCTGCCGTCGGAGGAAGTGACCTCCGAGCAGATCGAGGACATCCTGTCGATGCTCTCCGATATGGGCATCAATGTGGTCGAGGAAGACGAGGCCAGCGAAGACAAGGAAACGGAAGAAGAGACGGAAACCGAAAGCGAAGGCGGCGAAGTCGCCACCGCGTCGGGCTCTGCTGTCACCGCGACCAAGAAAAAAGAACCGACCGACCGCACAGACGATCCGGTGCGGATGTATTTGCGCGAGATGGGCTCGGTGGAGCTTCTGTCACGCGAAGGCGAAATTGCCATCGCCAAGCGCATCGAGGCCGGCCGCGAAACCATGATTGCAGGGCTTTGCGAAAGCCCGCTGACCTTTCAGGCGATCATCATCTGGCGCGAGGAGCTCAACGAGGGCGCCACGCTGCTGCGCGAGATCATCGATCTGGAAACCACCTATTCCGGTCCCGAGGCCAAGGCTGCGCCGCAGTTCCAGAGCCCCGAAAAGATCGAGGCTGACCGCAAGGTCGCCGAGGAAAAGGAAAAGGCCCGCGCTGAAAAGGCCAAGTCCGACGATGTGACCAATGTCGGCGGCGAAGGCCAGTATGAAGACGACGACGAAGACGACGACGAGAACAATCTCTCGCTCGCCGCCATGGAAGCCGAGCTGCGCCCGCAGGTGATGGAAACGCTCGACACCATCGCCGAGACCTACAAGAAGTTGCGCAAGCTTCAGGACCAGCAGGTTGAGGCGCGTCTTGCCGCCACCGGCACGCTGTCGCCGGCACAGGAGCGCCGCTACAAGGAATTGAAAGACGCGCTGATCACCGCGGTGAAATCGCTGTCTCTCAACCAGAACCGCATCGACAGCCTGGTCGAGCAGCTTTACGACATCAACAAGCGTCTGGTGTCCAATGAGGGCCGTCTGCTGCGTCTGGCCGAAAGCTATGGCGTCAAGCGCGACGACTTTCTGGTGCAGTATTCCGGCGCCGAGCTTGATCCGAACTGGCTGAAGTCGATCGCCAATCTGTCGGCCAAGGGCTGGAAGGATTTTGCCAAGTCCGAACTCGACAACATCCGCGAAATCCGCGCCGAGATTCAGTTCCTGGCAACGGAAACCGGCATTTCGATCTCCGAATTCCGCCGCATCGTGCAGATGGTGCAGAAGGGTGAGCGCGAAGCGCGCATCGCCAAGAAGGAAATGGTCGAGGCCAACCTTCGTCTGGTGATCTCGATTGCCAAGAAATACACCAATCGCGGCCTGCAGTTCCTCGATCTCATTCAGGAAGGCAATATCGGCCTGATGAAGGCGGTGGACAAGTTCGAATACCGCCGCGGCTACAAGTTCTCGACCTACGCCACATGGTGGATCCGGCAGGCGATCACCCGTTCGATCGCCGACCAGGCCCGCACCATCCGTATTCCGGTGCACATGATCGAGACGATCAACAAGATCGTCCGCACATCGCGCCAGATGCTGCACGAGATCGGCCGCGAGCCGACGCCGGAAGAACTGGCCGAAAAGCTCGCCATGCCGCTCGAAAAAGTGCGCAAGGTCTTGAAGATTGCCAAGGAGCCGATCAGCCTCGAAACGCCCGTGGGCGACGAGGAGGATTCGCATCTCGGTGATTTCATCGAGGACAAGAACGCCATCCTGCCGATCGATGCTGCCATTCAGGCCAACCTGCGCGAAACCACCACCCGCGTGCTGGCTTCGCTGACGCCGCGCGAGGAACGCGTACTGCGAATGCGCTTCGGCATCGGCATGAACACCGACCATACGCTCGAGGAAGTCGGCCAGCAGTTCTCGGTCACCCGCGAACGCATCCGCCAGATCGAAGCCAAGGCGCTGCGCAAGCTCAAGCACCCGAGCCGCTCAAGGAAGCTACGGAGCTTTCTGGATAGCTAAACCACAGTGCAATGCTGAACAGACTAGGGCGTGTCCATCGGACGCGCCCTTTTTCGTTCTTTGCCCACCGCGACATATTCGCCCAATTGCATATATAGCGCTGGAAATCCCCGGCCATCCGCATGATATGCGCATCAAAGCCGCCACACTTTGCTGGCGGCAACATTATGCCGGAGCCAAACCCCGATGGAATTTCTTGCCAACCTTCTCGACCAGTTTTCTTGGCCGATCGTCATCATCGCCTGCCTGACGCTGGGGCTGGCGCCGTTCTTTCCAGAGCCGCATATCTGGGAGAAGCTGAAGATGCTTGCGGGCGGTACGCTGGTCAAACCGATCGACATTTTCGATCTGCTGATGCACGCAGCGCCGTTCCTGATTGCAGGGCTGAAACTGGCGCTGACGCTTTACCCGGCGAAATAGAATAAGCTCCGGGACGTTGAGAACGAATGACCCCGGCGAAGGCGTCGGGGTCTTTGGTTGACATGTGTTCGAGTGACGGTTCGTCGCTCAGGCGGCCTGCGCCCGCATGGAGGTGTCTGTCGCGGGCGTCCACATCCACAACAGTACGCCAAAGATTGCGGCATTGATCATCGGGAATGCCGCGACCTCAAGGCCGATGACGCCTGTGGCGATGTAGAACAGCCCCGCACCGAAATCGATGGCCTGGATCAACACCATGTTGCGGATCCAGAACGGGTCAGGGTTTTCCGCGCGGGCGAGAGCCGCCATGCCGAGGCCATAGGCGAGGAAGCGGGCGGCGAGCATGCCGAGCATGTACTGGTTGTCGACCGGTGGAACGCTGAGCCCCATCCAGGCAAAGAACGGACCTGGCGCCAGCAGGGTGAGCGCGCCGAGCAGGAGTTGTGAGACGGCAACAATCCAGAGCAGAAGTTTCAATCGGGTCATCAGGTTTCTCCTTTTGCAGATGATTGCAAAAGCCTACTCAAAGCGCTATACAAAAGGAAGTAGTTACCAAAAGTATATCTTTAAATTTCGGATAAGCCCATGAAAACAGACAGCATTTGTGATGACGAATGCCCGGTTTCCAAAGCCTCGTCGGTGCTATCGGGGAAATGGACGACGCTGATCGTGCGTGATCTGTTGTCGGGCACGAAGCGCTACAGCGAATTGCAGCGCTCGCTCTTGGGCATCAGCCCGCGCATGCTGGCGGCGCGTCTTTCCATGCTGGAGCAGGAGGGGCTGATCACCAAGACGATCTATCCCACCGTGCCGCCGAAGACCGAGTATCAGCTCACCGAAGCCGGGCGGCGGATCGAACCGGTGATCGCCGCCATGGCCGCCTTCGGCACCGGGCTCGCGACGGCGAAATAGGTCTCTTCCGGCAGCCGGAACCTACTTGCCAAACCCGTGATGGCGCCAGGCTTCAACGACGGCCGGGTTCTCCAGCACTTTGCTGACCAGAACAGTGATCTCCGGCAGGTCCTTGGCCGGGTCGTACCAGTCGGCCAGCATCGCCGCATAAACATCAGTGATGGTCATGGTCTGACCGAGCAGGAACGGGCCTTGAACCGCTGATGCCAGCTGGCCGAAATCGCGGCCCATGTCGAACGCCGCCTGCTGCTTGATCGCCTCGGCCGCTTGCGGGCTCGGGTCCACCGTGTGGCGTTCGGGATAGTAATAGCGCAGCGCGGCGGGATAGATATTGGTCGCCATGAAGATCAGCCATTGAACCGCACTTGAGTGCTCGGTCGATCCATGCGGCGGCAGCAACCGGCTCTCGGGGAACATGTCGTCGAGCGCCAGCAGGATCGCAGCACTTTCGGCAATCACCGGGCCGCAGGCGAGCTTGAGCACCGGAACCTTGCCAGCCGGATTGAGCGTCCGGAATTCCGGCTTTGCTGTATCGTCGATTTGCACCTCATCAAAGGCCACGCCGATCAGCCGTAGTGCCGCCTCGACCACCATGGAGCCCGTTCCCGGTTTCCAGTACAGCGTGTATCCGCTCATGTGGGCCTCTCCCGTGTTGCAGCACGCCAGTTCTGGCAGCAACCGCCGCGCCGGGCAAGGGTGCGGCTTGCCGCAGCCCGATGCAACACCGGCGCCCCGGCGGTAAAATTATAGTCACGGTCCATCCGGTCCCTTGTTTCGCCTGATTTTCTGCTATGGATCGCGCCATGATGCGTATGGGCAAATTCAGGCTGACCGGTTTGAGCGGGGGAGTTCTTCTCTCGCTGTTTCTGCATGGGCTGATTGTCGCCGCGTTGCTGATCGACCTGCCCAAACCCAAGATGGAAGCCGAACCCGAAGAGCAGGTGGTGGCGGTGACCATTGTGCCTCCGCCCGAGCCCGCGCAACCGGCGCCTGAACCTGCAGCAGCAGAGCCGGAAACCCCGCAACCCGAAGAGCCAGAACCGGAAGCAGCCGCCCCGGAGCCATCGGCTGCCGAAGCCGATGCCGGGGACGGCGAAGGCGTGCCGATCCCGGTTCTGAGGCCAGTTTTCCAGTTTGGCGAAGAAGACACCGGGCCGGAAATTGCGCTTGATGGTGGCGCCAGCGAAGCGCCCGCCGAGGAGGCACCCGCCAAAGAGCCGACCGCAGAAGAGCCGCCCGTCGAGGATGTGCTGGAAACGCCGCCACCGGAGCCTGCCACCGAGCTGGCAGCCGAAGCCACCGAACAGGATCAGCAACCAGCCGGCACTCCGGCGGATCAGCCGCCCGCCGATCCTGCCCCGGCGCTGGCGATGCCGGACGACATCACCCTGCCTGATGCCGAGCTGGCCGGCGACACGCCCGGCGCTCTGGCCGAGGCGGCTGCCGAGACGGAGCTGGCGTCTTTGCCCGAAGACCCCGCTGATGCGGCATCCTCCGCGCCTCAGCTGAAACCTGCCAAGCCGGCAAAGCCGGACAAGCCCGCCGTCAAAGTCATCGAGACGCCTGCCGACGATACAGGGCCTGCCGGCGACAATGGCTTGCCCGGGGTGCGGAAGCTGTCTTCCAGCGTCAACACAGGCCACGCGGTTGCGACGACCGCCATGGGGGCGCTGCCGCGCAATGTCCGGGGCAGCCAGCTCTGCACAACCGAGTTGCGCAAGCAGTTGCGCCGCGCGCCTGAGCCGTACCGACCCGAAATGCTGCCGTCCTATCCGCTGCCCGGCGGTACTTTGCTGGCGGTCCCCAATGCGGCCTTCCGCGCCGGTGGTGTCTGGTACGATTTGAACTTCCGCTGCACCGTGGATGCCGATGCGCTCAGGGTCGTGGGCTTCACCTTCAAGGTCGGCACGGCCATCCCGCGCTCGCAATGGCAGGCAAGGGGCTTTCCGGATTTCTGATCTGAGGCTGGACACTGTGTACCCTCTCCCCCTTGGTGGGGGAGAATGCGAATTTCAGCGCCTTGGCTTTAGCCAAGTGCTAGAAATTCCAAGAGAGGGGACGAACTCAGTGTCTGAGATATCCCCTCAGCTGAAAAATCTATGACTTAGCGCTAGCGCACTAAGATCATGATTTTTCTTCCTCTCCCACAAGGGTAGAGGAACAACCACCACGCCATCCCCCAAAATATCCGCCCAATCTTTTCCACACCTTTAGTACCCATGCCAGACTTTGGGTACTCCCGCTGCCGGATGGATCGCGAACGCTTCGGTTCAGGTGGGAGGAACGCCCTTTCAAGCCTCATCGTAACGTGCGGTGGAGATTGGGGGAGGCAGTGACCAGCGTGGCTCCGTCGGCGGACTGGATCACCTAAAGGATGATCTTGACCACCCTGTCGGATGATCGGGTTCAGCCGGCCACCGGGACGTCCTCGGGTTCCGTACCTGCCGTATGGCGGGTGGGAACCGGACAGCGGACCGGGCCTGTGGCGGAATTTTTCCCCTTAACCGGGGAGGAATTGCGTGCCGGAGCCCACGCCAAAAACTTTGCACCGCAGCCCTTGTCCAGGGCAGGCGGCATGGGGAAACCCATATAATCCCGCGTCGGGCCAACAGCCCTCAAGCGGGGGAAGCGAAGCGGTTGTTGCCTGTCGGATGCGGACATCATCCGGCGAAGTTCGGGTCCGTGCGTGTGGTGCGCCACCCAATACATACTTCAATCAGAGGCGACGCCCGCGCGCGGCCCTCCGGACCCCGAATTTTGATCAGCCCGCCGATGCATGTCACCGGCGGGGGAATTGCCGTGTCCGGGCTGGACGGGAACCGAACCAGCCGTTGCGGCGTTGAAGCAGACTACGCCGATGAGATAGCCCACTTTCCCTTGCCTGCTGCTGCCTGCCTGTGGCACCTGTGGGCTGTACGAATTTCTTGCTGGAGGCCGCCATGAGCCGAGACGACACAATTGCCCTGATCCGCCGCTATCTCGAAGCTTTCAATGCCAAGAGTTCGGATGCCATGCTGGCGTGCCTTTCAGACGATGTTGCGCATGACATCAACCAAGGCGAACGCGAGATCGGCAAGGAAAAATTCCGCTGGTTCAATGCCAAGATGACCCGGCATTATGACGAGGAACTTGGCGATATCGCCATCATGGTCGATGAAAGCGGCACCCGTGCGGCGGCGGAATTTACCGTGCGCGGCAGCTATCTCGCCACCGACGAAGGCCTGCCGGAAGCCAATGGCCAGCGTTATTCGCTGCCGGCGGGGATCTTCTTCGAGATTGATGACAATCTGATCAGCCGGGTGACGATGAGCTACAATCTGACTGACTGGATCGCGCAAGTGAACGCCGGCTGAGGCGCGGACGATGGCCTCGAAGTCCGGTCTGAGTTTCTCGTTGCTCACGGCTGACGAGGTCGAGCGGGCGCTTGATGATCTGGCCCGGCTGAGGATAGCAGTGTTTGCCGACTGGCCCTATCTCTATGATGGCGACGAAGCCTATGAGGCGCGCTATCTCGCCCGCTTTGCGGCCTCGCCCGGTGCGGTGGTCGTGGCAGCAAGGGATGGCAACGGCCGCATGGTGGGGGCGGCAACGGCTGCCCCCCTGTCTGACCACGCGGATGAGCTTGCGGTTCCCTTCGCCCGTGTCGGACTTGACCCCGACGCCTTCTTCTATCTGGCTGAATCGGTGCTGCTGCCCGAATACCGGGGGCAGGGAGCAGGCCGTCAGTTCTTTGAAATGCGGGAGGCTGCGGCGCGGGCGCAAGGCTTTGAGCAGGCAGTGTTCGCCTCGGTGGTGCGTCCTGACGATCATCCAGCCAGGCCTGAAAATTATCGTGCGCTCGATGCTTTCTGGCAGCGTCTTGGCTACGAGCCCTATCCGGGCATGCTGGCGGAATTCTCCTGGTGCGACATAGGCGAGACGATCGAAACCCTCAAGCCGCTGCAGGTCTGGGGCCGGGAACTGTAAGCGCTGTATTTTGGTGCAGCGCTTCGGACGCAATGCGGGTCGAATTTTCATGAACGCAAGATGAATGGCGGGTTCCAATTCGGTTCAGGCAGGCCGGATTAGTGTGGGGTCAATCGAACGGAACAACCGGTCGAGGCAAGGGACCATCACTCAGGCGCAAACGCCGCCAAATCTGGAGAACAGTCATGAACACTTTCATTCGCAATGCACTCGCCGCACTCGTTGTCGCCACCGCCGGCGTCGCAGCTTCCGCCCCTGCCGCCAATGCCGGCGGCGTCGGTTTTGAACTTTCGTTCGGTGGCCACGGTGGCGGTATTGTCATCCGCGACCGCGATCGCCGCGGTGGCTGGAACCGGTTTGAAAACCATCGTGGCCATGACCGGGGTTGGGGCCGCAGCGTCTGCAAGCCGCAGCGCGCAGTGCAGAAAGCCCGTCACATGGGCGTCCGCCGGGCTGATGTCGTTCGTGCCAATAACCGCCGCGTCGTTGTCGAAGGCGTCCGCCATCACCGTATTGTCCGCGTTGTCTTCGCCAATCAGCGAAGCTGCCCGGTGATCAAGGTTCGCCGCTAATCCGGAGACCTGTCCGGACAAATCAAAACCCCGGGGGCGCCTCCCTCCCGGGGTTTTGTGCTGTCTGGGGTCAAGCTTGTCCCCGCGAGGACCTCGCATGGTATATTTTGTCTACTGGGCGATTTCCCAGGTGACGCTGACGGTGACCCGGTAGTCATTCTCGCCAGAGGCCACGGGAACCGAGTCGGCCGATTTGGCCATCATCGCCATTTCGGCGCGGGCCATCGGCATCGGCGGTGCGGAATAGGAATTCTCCGAGATCTGCGTGATGCGGCCAAGGGAAACGCCCAGCGCCCCGGTCATCGCCTCGGCCTTGGCCTTGGCCTTGGCGACGGCGTCGAGGCGGGCTGTTTCGCGGATTGTCTCCTGATCGTCATTGGTGAACACCACATTGCCGCCCTGGTTGACACCGAGGCTCACCGACGTGTCGAGAACGGTGCCGAGCCGGTTCAGATCGCGGATGCGCACGGTGAGCGTGTTGTTGACAGTGTAGCCGGTGATCCGCGGCTCCTCGTTCTGGCCGTCCTTGTTTGCCGGGTAGAACCAGCGCGGCTGGATCGAAAACGCTCCGGTCTGCAGATCGCGCTCGGCAATGCCTTCGGCTTTCATCGCGGCGAGAACATCTGTCATCGCCTCGTTGTTGGCGTCCAGCGCCTCGCGTGCTGTTTTGGCCTCGCGCAAGACGGTGAGCGAGATCACAGCCATGTCGGGCGCGACCGTCGCCACGCCTTCGCCGGAGACGGAAATCAAACCGGGCGCGGGGGCCTTGGCCTCATCGGCGAAAACCGGGGTGGATGCGGAAAGCAGCAGGGCTGAAAGTGCTGCTGCAACAACCATGCGGCGGCGGGCGGGGAAAAATGAGGTCATGAAAAGTCTCCGGTAAGAGGTAGATTGTCCCTATTGCCTTGTCTGGCGAGTGAATGTGGACGCATTACGGCAACAGATGATGTGCCGGTCAGGCGGGAGCTCCGCAAGGCGGCAACCGCATTTCGCTGCAGCTTTGGCGGCCATGATCCCGGGGCAGGTTTGACCGGCACCCAAGGCTGTGAACGCGCCACGGCAACGGCTTGTGAAGGCAGATGTTTTGGGCTAAACCGCCAACGTCCGGACGGCAAGTCCGGCCGGGGACATTGGCTGCAATTTTAAAAATTGCGGCTTTCGCGCAGCACCAGACGCTGTCGTGACCCTCCGGGCCTGTAGCTCAACTGGTTAGAGCCGTCCGCTCATAACGGATTGGTTGGGGGTTCGAGTCCCTCCGGGCCTACCACTCGTTTTTTATCTATTTGATTTTGTTTGCTTTTTTGGTTTTTTGCCCGCACCCGAATCTAGGTGCGGGGCAATTCTGGTCTCGATCTGTTCTGATACAATGCGAGACGCGACCTTGCCAAGGAGCGCACGGTCAGCACCTCTGGTGTACAATTCTGCCTGTTGGGTAGTGACCCAGCCGAATTGCGCCATCAACTGATGTGTTGTTGCACCGCCTTCAGCGGCGAGTGTAGCACTGAATTTTCGAACGCCATGTGCGCTTTTCATGATGCCTGCAGCTCGACATGCGACCCGAAACCAGTTCCCAAAGGTTTCCTTTGACATAGGGCGACCGTTTTTTCCGACTATGAATATGAGATCGCCAGTCTCTGTTTGCTCGATCATATCAATGACGCGTTCAGGTAACGCAATCGTCACTGGGGTGTTGGTTTTCATGGTGTTGAGCGCAAGGACCTCTTGTGTCATGTGTTGACGTCCAGCAAGGACGATATCTGACCTACGCAGCCCCGAGGCTATCAGGAGTTCGAGGGCAAGTCTTTGCTGTGTTCCTATAGGCCAGAACTCCATAAACCTCTCGATTTCGTCCCATGTCCAAACAGGAAACCCATTAGATTTATATTTGAAGCGCTCGACACCCACAGTTGGGTTGATATCAACATGTTCATGGTCCACCCCCCATTTGAACAATGCAGACATTGCCTTGAGGAAATTGTTGGCGAGCGCTGGGGTCTTCTTACGACGCTCAAGCGCGTTGCGGATATCCTTCGGACGGACGGCGCGACAGTCCACGTCGCCGCTTGCCTCGACTATTTGGTTATAGAAGATGCCGCGCTGTTTTCGGGTCGCTACACTCAAGCTACCCCATTTGGCACTTTCCATATGCTGGCGGACAAGCCAGCGCAGGGAGCGTGCGAACTCAGTCTGACGTGCGACGGCAACCGTTTGCCCTATTAGGGCGGCTTGGTACGCAATCTTGAATTCTTTCGACCCTGGTTTTCCCAGCAGCCGAATTCGCTCGCCCTTTCCGATTCGGAAATAGAAGACGACCTTTCCATGGCGGCTAGTTTCTTTGACTACGTGAAGGGGCAGCGGACGGGGCATCAGACAAGTCATAATACAACTCCCCCGCGTCTGCCAGAAGGATTTCCACCATAGTCATGCGCCGGAATCGGAGAAACGCGGATAAGGCGTCCATCGACCTCCAATTCAACGACCACTTGCTCGCGTCGAGCGATATCGGCCAGTCTCGCAATATCCGATTTGCTAATTGAATTCTGGCGTCTCTTCTCGGGCGAAGATTGAGGGTTTCCGTGTGTCGCAATGTTTTCGGGCGTATCCATTATTTCGTATCCATATCACTGCCGTTTTCTCGGCTTCTGTGAGAATGGTCAGTCGAAAATCACTTTGTTGCAACATGAAACACAAGAAATTCAAAATAAAAATGAACTAAATCAGTAGTTTACCATCGAAGTTTACTACTCGTGGGGAAGTGGAGTGGTAAAGTCTGGTGCCCAGCTTAGTGAAGTCGCAGGAAAACGTTCCTCAGCAATCATGAACGCATGGTGGTCTTCTCAAGATTGTCTGAGCTTCCGAAGCCGTTGTCTGCCATTCTTTCGCGCGCCAACGCCATGACATGGTTTTTCCCCTTGCTCACCAACTCAGGGTTCGCTTGAATGATTGAGCGAGCGACCATTCCATTCTTCAGTGTTTCGTTCGCCATATTGTGTTCGCGGTTGGCACGTCGCAAATCTTCCACGAACATCTGGTTGGCTTCCTTTGTTTCACGCACAAGGCGGGTTTCACGGACTGAAAGCTCAAGCTGAACCTCTCGCACTTTGATGTCTGCCGCATCAATTCGCCGTTGCAGGTCAGTGATCTTGCTTTGACGTCGCTTTGCCAACCCCAATGGATAGCACCACCAACGAGGGGGCGGCGCATTCCATAGTTCGGCAGCGAGGCCCCAGCGTATGTTTCGAATAGCAGCGAGTTCGGTTTCTTTTTCCCTAATCTCTCTTGTCGTGCTGCGCATAGCGGGTGACGGTGAAAATGTAGGTACTGGCGTCTTCAATATCTCTGACGCTTTCGATTCCATGCGTCGAAACTCGTCGAGAAGACCATTTGCACCTGTCTCGGTTTTCGTATTCAAGTGAGGATGGCCTGGTTCTGTGGTCTGCTGCGCAGGAATGATCGTGGTCTTGGGTGCTGCCATCTTCTTTTGTTGTCTGGGATCATCAATTTTGAGTTCTGATTTCATGAGTGCGGTGATTTCAGACTTCCTTACCCCTGCCAACCTGTGCAGCGCCCCAATGAGAACACCGTTGGCGGGGTCTACCAGAATCCAAATTCCCAGCTTGTCTCCTTCGCGCAACTCCATTCTTGCATTTGAAACAAGATGTAAGAGTTCATCTTTCGTCGTTGCCCTTGCAAGAATGCTGCGGATTTCCTGACGTCGGTGAGGAAGATCAATGCCGAGCCGCTTCTTCTCTTGATGTTGCGCATGCGTAAATGCTTCCGACGGTATGGCCATCTCTTCGCCAACGATCTTTTCCAGACTGTCAGCGATGCAGGCCAAATTCCGCTTGCGAAGTCTATTGATGACCGCCTTGGTGTGTTTGCCGCGCACGAAAGCGTGGCCAAACGTGTGCTCACTGATCCTAGAGATGAGTTCATGGATTACTCTGTCAAACGACGATCGCAAGATTCTGCCTGTGGCGGGATCAACTTCACCAACAAGGACATGCCAATGAACGTCGGCGGCATTGGTCACGGTGCGTTTTTTGCAATGCTCGACCACAACGGCCCGATTTTCATCGAACCCAAATTCCTTGGCCAACAGTTCCAACACGGTCCGCATTTGCGGTCGTGTTGTCGTTTCGTGGGGAGCGACGATCCAATGGCGAACAGAATAAGCTGCGTCGAGGGCCAAGGCGTCTCTATGCATGTCCTTTACATCTGCGGGGGTGCCACGAAGAAATGCGATCCGTTCGTTCTCATCAGCGTTTTGCGTATTCCGGGACGATCCGGCCACCGATTCCGATAGCATCCGGCCACCCATTCCGATTTGATCCGGCCGGGGATTCCGGGGCATCCGGCCACCCCCATTTCAACCCAATTTAGGCTGCTGCGAG